>ULZN01005578.1_pt1 | contig 35587 bp, 39 predicted proteins | sample 1963091 | NCBI WGS metagenome assembly ULZN01 (sample SAMEA4835889, study PRJEB28245) | human gut metagenome | biome: gut microbiome; material: fecal sample | place: Denmark | collected 2008 | reverse complement strand
CTCCTGCGATGATGACCGTGTCATCCTTCGTCATGTTAGCTTGTTCCGGGAAGTATTCCGATTGGAAACGCCGGAAGTTTCCGTGGCAATCGCCGGTCACATAAATCATGCGAATTTCCTCCTCTTAGGTTGGTCTACGGACTGTTCAATTTCTACGCCGTTGCGGAAGGTGGCCTTAATGCGGTTACCCGTCAGGACAGTGACCTTTTCCAGCATCTGATAGACTACGCCATCGTCCCAATCCGTGATTCCCACAGTCACCGCGGTCATTGCCGAGGCTGCCACATGGATACGGCGGCCGATTTGCTCCTGCTCCTGCCGGATGTTGAGGATAGCCGCCTTGCGGTGCTTCAGTTCCTCCATCGTGGTGGAGATAGCACGGAAACGCTCGGCGTATTCGTCCACATCACCATTTGCCGCCTCTGCCAGAAGCGTATCGAACTGCTTGCCCAACTCCGTGACCGCTCGGTCAATGTCTCCGAGGCTCATGCTCTCACCGGGGACCGGAGCCAATTCCTGCTCCATCGCATCCACGAGCTGATCTGCCAATACCTTGCGCCCCGACATGGAGGCGTTGATGGCTGCCAGCACCGCCTGCTGGAGCGGCGCTTCGTCCAGCGTCGGAGATTCTTTGCAGTATTTCTTGCCGTAATCCAAGCGACTGCTGCAGCGCCATACCGCACGTTTCTCGCCGTGCTGTGTCCACACCACTCTGCGGTACGCTGTGCCGCACTCGCCGCAGAACAGCAGACCACTGAGCGCGTACTTGCCGCTGTAGCGGCTCATACCTGTGGGAGCGCTCTTTTTCGTGCCGCCGGTCTGGGCCCGACGCCGCGCCAGTTCTATCTGCACCGCATCGAACCGCTCCCGCGGGATGATGGCCTCATGGTGGTTCTGAATCAGATACATGGGAAGCTGTCCAGTATTACGGATGACCTGCTTGCTGATGCAGTCCCGAATGAAGGTCTTTTGGAGCAGGACGTCACCGCAGTATTTTTCATCAGAGAGGATCGTCCGCAGATTGGAGGTTGTCCATTCCGTCGTTCCTGCCGTATTCTTAAATCCACCTGTTTCCAAGGTTTCCTTGATATTGCGCAGCGTCTGACCGGATAGGTACAGCTCGTAAATCTTTCGGACAGTCTCTGCCTGCTCTGCGTTGACCACCATCTCTCCGTCAGGCCCTTTTTCGTACCCCAACAAGGTCTTATACTGGATGTTTGCTTTCCCCGTCCGCATCGCTTGATGCTTGCCCCACTTGACGCGGGAGGATATCCCTTCGCTTTCGGACTGTGCGAAGGCGCCGTGGATGGTGATGAGGAATTCGCTTTCCGGGTAGATAGAATTGATGTTCTGCTCCTCGAAGATGACCGGGATGCCCATGCTGCGCAGCTCGCGGGTATAGCTCAGAGTGTCCACGGTGTTGCGGGCGAAGCGGGATACCGATTTGGCGAGGATCATATCGATCTTGCCTTTTCTGCATTGGCGGATCATGCGGAGGAAATCCTTGCGCTTGCAGGCAGAAGTGCCTGTAATCCCCTCATCCGCAAAGATGTCCGCCATCGTCCAGTTGGGATTTGCCATGATCTTTTCTGTGTAGTAGTCTCTCTGGTTCTCATAACTGTTAAGCTGCTCATCTTTTTTCGTAGACACACGGCAGTATGCAGCTACCCGAAGATTTTTCTTCTTTTTCTGGTCTTGAAGTGTTTCTTCCTTTGCAGGGATGATAATGACTTTCGGCTCAGGGCGGGTCTGCGTCATGCATCATCACACTCCTCTAAAACTTGATTGTTTTTCAGCAGGACTTTGACCGTCTTACTGCCATAAGTGATTTTCCGGACACCCTGCTGCAGAAGGTTCGCATCCAGTTCCCGCATCTTTGCCTGCTTCCCGAAGATGCTGCGGAGCCGGTGGGCTTCGTATTCCTCCATCTCTACGCTCACAAGGGTCAGTACCGCCAACTCCATTGCCTTTTGCCGCGCGATTTCTTCATCCACAGGAGGCGTCTGCAGCAGCTTGTCCAGTTCCAGCCGGCGTTGCCTGATGTCTTCCGTGGTGGGAACACCGGATGATTCTATCTTAATGAGCTGCGGATCATCGACCACCTGATTCAGTATCTTGAGGACTTTTCGTGCTACGCTGTCGGGTACGATGCCGCCGCACAGCTTGCGCAACTCCTTTTGCGCAGGTGTCTGCTTGTACGCAGGGCGCATCTCTTTTCTGCGTTCCTGGGCAGCGTGGAACTGCTCCGTCGGGATGAGCGCGGGGAAATGCTTTTCACCGATGTATCGGTCATCCTCCAGAATTCGTGCTACCATATTTTTGTTCCACGGCTTGTCCCCGTCATATGGAACATCCTCCGTCTGAAGCCGTTCGGCAAGCTGTTTGAAGGAGGCTCCGGCGAGGTATTGCAGGTAGATGCTCCGTACCGTTTCCGCCTCCTGCGGCTGCGGCACGATCTCACCAAACTCCATCTTGTAGCCGAATGGCTGTTTTCGATTTCCCATTATCTTTGCGTCCTTTCTATTTTTTCTGTGACCTCCAGTCCGTTGAGAAGCCGGAAGCACAGTTTTTCATTGTCCACGACCTCGATTTTCTCGACCAGGTCGCTGAATAGTTGCTCATCGACGGCGTCCAGCCAGTCCGGCCCACTTTCAAGAACATCCAGCATATCCTGTGTTTGCTGAATGGTGTGGTCCTCCTCAGACCGCAGGATGCGTTCCTTTTGGAGCTTTAGTTCCCGGCGGCGCTCCGCAAGCAGATTGCCGCGGGATATAAAAATGTCAGGATCGACGCTGCCCTGCTGCTTGAGCTGGGTCAGAAGTCGTTCCTGACTGGCAATATCCGATATTTGTTTGTTGATCTCCACGATGTTTTCACTCCAGAGGAGACTGCCGGTTTTGGCAGCGTGGAGGTCAGAGATGAGCTGAGTGAGAATAGCTGATCCGTAATGCTTGAGTTTGTAATACAGACGAAGGAATGCACTTTTTAGTTGTTCCTCTGGAACAGGCGTATTGGGGCAGGCGGTGGTGGACTTGTCATGCTTGCGGCATGCCCAATTTACAGAGCCGCCGCAATTTTTTCGCCTGCAAAGCGAGCCGCAGTGACCGCACATGACTTTGCGTGCAAAGGTATGTGGGATATCCGGCCGCGGATGAATCACGGCGCTTCTCCGAGCCAGAAGCTCCTGTGCTTTTTGAAAATTCTCTCTACTGATGATTGCGGGATGAGAATCTACTGCAAGATACTGTTTTTGTTCGCCGTGGTTGATTTTTTGCTGCCGAGGAAAGCTGCGTGTGGTATATTTCTTCTGCGACAGCGAATCACCGACGTATTTTTCATTTTGCAGTATATATTGAATAGAGGTCAGCTGCCAGTACGGGGTATCATCCCGTGTTGGACAGCCCATAGCAGTAATTTCTTTTGCGATATTCTCCATACTGACGCCTGCGAGGTAACGGTCGAAGATATATCGGATGATTGATACTTCATCCTCCTGAATCTCCAAATGATCTTTGACGAGCCGATAGCCATAAGGCGCTTTGCAGGTGGAAAATCTTCCCTTGCTCATTCGGACTTTGTAACTCCACCGTACCCGCTCGGAGATGGCCTCGCTTTCACGCTGGGCCAGCGCCGCGAACATGGCGATAAGAACTTCGCCGGATACCTGCGCGGTGTCGATGTTCTGTTCCTCGAAGTAGACGCTGACGCCCAGCGCAGCTAATTCCCGCACCGCCTCCAGGCTCTCTTTGGCGTTGCGGGCAAAGCGTGAGGATGACTTCACAAGGATGCGGTCGATTCGCCCTTTCCGGCAGTCCTCCATCATCCGCAGGAAGTCATCCCGCTTGTCTATGGATGTGCCGGTGATGCCCTGGTCGGCGTATATGTCCGCCAGTTCCCAATTAGGATCGTCTGTGATGAGTTTGGAGTAGTAGGCATTCTGCGCAGCAAAGGAGTGTTTTTGATCCTCAGAGTTGGAGCTGACGCGGGCATATGCCGCCACGCGGAGCTTTCGCGCGGTTTCCTGATTGGCTGCCGGGATCGTAATGACCCGCGGAGCCATGGCCAGAGAACCGTTGGTTTTCTCCTTACCGCTCATTTGTTGTCACCTCCTGTCAGCAACACACAATACCATGAAGCATCCGCAATAGCTATACCTAAAAGCGAAGAAATCAAAGAGAAATAATCATGTCCGCGCCAAGCTGTACCATCAGTCGCGCGGCAATCTTTTTTGCCTCGCTGCCGCTGACCAGTCCCTGCTCCCGCAGACCGCGGAGCAGGGTGACGATGCCGAGATAATCTGCGTTTGGATTCATTCGAATTCCTCCTCTTTCTTTGATTTAATTTGAATGATAATGAAAACTCCCAAGCCCACTTTTACAAATGGGTTTGGAAGTTTTCGTTATGATATTTCTTTTTTATGGGATGGTCTCGATGCTGAAAACATCTGCAATGGGAATACACCGCCGGTCCGCCATCTGGATCACGCCGTTGACCGCGTCGATCCGCTTGACCTCTCCGGTGACAGTTTGGTAGCTGCCGCCGTTCTTCCGTTCGTCTGGCACAAAGTAGGTGATGGACGCCGTGGGCCTGCCGGGAAGCAGCTCCTGGAGGCGCTGCAATTCCGCGTCCACACGTGCCATTTCGTACTCATCCAGTTCCATGCGCTGGTCCGTCAGCCGCCCGGTTTCCGCAATGGCTGCGCTGTGGCCGGTCAGGGCGGCAAAGGGTGAAAACTGCGCCGCACGGTCATAGAGAGACATCCGCGGATGTTTTGGCGAATCCGGATGGGGCAAATGGATAATGTCTTCATATTTTCCGCTCAAGCCTTATGCCCTCCAATCTGCTTATTCCGTTCTTTGGCAGTGGCGCCATCCAGATAGCTTCCGCCGTTCAAAATAGCATTCTTGCCGAACTTCTTTTTAATGTCGAGCATGGCTTCCTGAATTTTGCGCTCCCGCTCCAACTGAGCCGATTCCTCCTGCAGTCGTTGCTCCTGTACCTCGATATTATCGAACAGGTTAAACTGCACCGGAGCTTCCGGCTCCTGCTGCGCCGTATCTTCGCCCACCAGCCGATTGGCTGTGATGGTAAGTCTTCGAATAGACAGCTTCGGATTGACCTTTGCGTCATAAACGCCAAGAACGGCGTCCGTGATGCTCCGGGCCGAAGATGTTTTTCTCGGCAGGTTTGCTGTTCCGTGGGTGTGCTTGGGGATCTTCCTGCCATAGCGGTCTGTCACGATTTCGCCGTGGTAGCTGCTGCCAGCGGTGTTTTCAATGTCATATCCCACCGTCAGGGTCAACTGATCCGTTACCAGCTTCTTTTCCAACAGATCCAGCGCGACGGCTTCCGCCATCTCACGTACAACCAATCGTGCTTTCTCAAAGGAATACGGGCATTGGAGAACCTGTCCGGAGCAGATGCTGTTCGTTTCCGGCCGGTATGCTTTGATATCCTGCATCCGGCATGGCTCCCAGCCCCACGCATGGTCGATGAGGAGCTCAGCGTTGATGCCAAACATCCGATAGAGCAGTTCTTCATTATAGTATTTGTTCGGCTTGCCGATGGAGCATCTTGCAACATCCCCCATGGTGTAGATGCCGATGGCTTCCAGCTTTTTTGCATAACCGTGTCCAACGCGCCAGAAATCTGTCAGCGGGCGGTGCGCCCAAAGCTGCTCACGGTAGCTCATTTCGTCAAGCGCCGCAATGCGGACACCATCTTTGTCTGGCTGGACGTGCTTCGCCATAATGTCCATAGCGACCTTGCAGAGATAGAGATTGCTGCCGATGCCCGCCGTGGCTGTGATGCCTGTGGTGTGCAGGACGTCCGAGATCATAACTTTTGCCAACTCACGGGCGGTCATGTGGTAAGTTTGCAGATAGTTCGTCACATCCATCATCACCTCGTCGATGGAATAGACATGGATGTCCTCCGGGGCGATGTATTTCAGGTATACGTTGTAGACCTGGGTGCTGACCTGGATGTATTTTGCCATCCGAGGAGGGGCAATGAGATAATCTACCTCTCTGGATGGGTCAGCCGCCAGTTCATTGGCGTTGAAGCTCTTTTTGGAAAGGCAGCCAGCTTTGCGCCGCCGTTCCGCGTTGACTTCCTTGACACGCTCCACCACTTCAAAAAGCCGTGCTCTGCCGGAGATGCCGTATGCCTTTAGGGACGGGGACACGGCAAGGCAGATGGTTTTCTCCGTCCGGCTGGCGTCAGCCACCACCAGATTGGTGGTCAGAGGATCAAGCCCGCGCTCCATGCATTCTACGGAGGCGTAGAAAGATTTCAGGTCAATGGCGATATATGTCCGTCCGCTCTGCTGCATAGCGCGCCTCCTCGTCCTTAGTGTCTATCAGTATATCATGCCACCGTAAATCGAACAAGTGTTTGTGATGAACTTTTGAGAGGAAACTTGTGGAAACAGCCCATTTTCAAAACAAGGGCACCGTGTTACAATGATGCCTGTTTGCGGAATGGGAGGGAAAACATGTTCTATACAACGGAAGAAGCCGCCATCGTCTGCGGCTTTCTGAACTTATATCTGGATCGGGCCAGCGTTGATGTCTCTGTGCGGAGACGCAACGCGGCATTCCAGCTTGGCGCTGCAACGGAAACGCTGCAGCCAGAGGACTACCGATGGGCGGAGAAAGTTCTCCACTTCCTTAAGCCCTGTTGGTGGCAACTGCATGAGGATCATCGAGCCTTGGAAAATGCACTTTTGAAAACACACCTCTTAGCTCAGAGATAAAAAACGAGGGCCGCTCCTGTCTTGGTTGGAAGCATACTGCTATACCTGAATATGGAGCGGCCCTCGCCGTTTCTGAAATTTGTCTTTGCTCAGTCCTATTCGACACTACTTCCCGGACTGTCGGGCGGTTAAACGAACCGGCGTCTGGCAGCGCCCATCGGGAATCTCACCCCTCCGAGGATCTCTCCGAGCTGCCCCCATTGCTTGCGGCTGTGGCTGGACAGAATGTACCATTATAGGCTGACGGGATCATTGCAAGACAGGCTGCCATGCCTGCTTTTGGCTGGGTGAGTTTCGCTTGGCACCTTATACATCTGGCCATCATTTACGCCGGAAAACCGGCGCAGGTGGTTCTGGCGCACCCGCCGCATCGCTGTTCCCCCTCGTCAGGGGACCGTCAGCTGATGTTATTCGTCACCGGATATAGCCGCTGTTGTATCGGCGTTTTTCAAGGTGAAATGAAGTTCATCTTTGACTTCAATAAAATTGTAACTCTGGTACGCGCAAATTTTTATAACGTCGTAGGCTGGGTTTTGGGAGAAAACATAACATGTCAGGTTAGGTTTTCACTAAGTGCCTCCACTTGGGCAAGCAGTTCTCGGATTTGTGCAAGCAGAGGCTTGATTTGCTGGGTCGTGCTGTCCGTCCCACGAATCAGAAAATCAACGGACACATTCAGAACCTCCGATACTTCCATAAGCAGATCAACGGATATTCCTCTCTTTCCAATCTCGATATTCCCTAAATGCGGCGTGCTGATATTCAACGCCTCAGCCAATTGCTCCTGTGTGAGTCCACGTTCTTTCCGCATCTCTTTCAGGCGGCATCCAAAAGTCGCTTGGTCAAAGCGCATTTCATTTCCTCCGTTTCTGAAAATTTTGAAATTTTCAGAAACGGGGGTGGGCCACGAATTGGATACGCAAAATAAAAACTCCCGACACGGTAAACCCATGCGGGAGCAATATAGGGCCAAAAAGAAACTACCAGCAGTTCATGTCCGGGATTTGCTGATCTAAGCTCGCTCTTGGAGCGATGCCTCGGGCCTCTGAGATGAACAGCTGGTAGCTTGGTGGCGGGTTACCACCAGGGACTCATAAGGAGTCCCTTCTGAAACAGGAACAACATAAAAGCCCTCCACCGCAGCGGTGAAGGGCTTTTTGCGTGCTGACGCCGACCTTCCCGACTGCCGTTTTTTTATATGGCATGGAAGGCTTTTGTTTTAAGATGTCCCATCGGAGCTAAATTTTCGACACCAGTCGAGCATTCCGCCTAAACCTCGACTTCGCTACAATATTCGAAGAGGAGGTGAACTACTGGTGTCAGAAAAGAATGATCCTTTAATGAAGCAAACTGGAGGTGCTCTGCGGGTACTCCGAGAGGAGAGAGGTCTTACCCGTGAACAGCTTTGCGAACGGGTTGGACTCAGCGTGCGGCACCTGTCTGCTATTGAACTGGGTGATAAAAACCCAAGTATCAGCATATTGTTTCAGCTTATCCGCGGCATGGGAGCACCAGCTGATCGGGTAGTTTACCCAGAGTTATTTACCGAGGATAGCGATTTGAAGCAAATTGCTCGCTTGGCGGCAACCTGTTCGGTCAAGAAGCGAAAGCTGATCATTGCTTTCATTAAAATGCTGTTATCGCAGGAAGATTTGGACTAAAGAAACATGGCATTCCATCTGGGGTGTCATGTTTCTTTCTTATCCAAATAGCGGAGAAGGGCGTGAATTACATCCCGCAGAAAGAGCTGCTCGCCCTCGCCGCCTATTGAGGTCATCGGCAAATGCTCTGGTTCAATCAATAGCGCATCTGCAAGAAAATGGTCAATGGAAACACCAAGCGCATTCGCTATGCGCAGATATGTAGACAATCTTGCCTGTATGCGTCCCGATTCGATTTTGGATATTTGTTTCTGATTAATACCTGCTTTTTCTGCAAGCTGATCCTGTGTCATACCGTCCCTTTTGCGAAAGCGGCGGATGTTTTTCCCCAGCAATTTGTGAAGATTTTCAGGGCTGAGAAAACAATCCTTGTACACTATGATCATCTCGCTTTCATTTTAGTGCAAGATCACGTTCACGGGAACTTCTTGCAGGGAATATTTTTATGGTTGAGCAGGGATATCGCCTGTTGATTATGGATTTAATTTAAGCCTTTTGTAACAATTCCTGCTGGGTTACTCATGGAGCTCTTATCCATCCATAAGACATGGATAGACCTTATTCTTAAAAGTGCCTTGCTGTGAAAAATATAAAAAATCATTTTCTATGATAACTATGAATTGTAAATTTCAAAATTGCGTACAGAAAAATATAAGTAAAATTCATAACACAGAACGGCAGGATCATAGACTCTTCTCACATCTTAATGGGCAAAAAGTTCCCCCGACCACATCGAAAACGGTCGAGGGAACTTTCTGATTGCAGCGGATGAAAATCATGTGCTATGTGCGTGATTCCCCAAAAATGACTTATAACTTATAAATATTGTCATGTCGTGCAGGATAGTACGCACAGATCGCACCATCCATGTGTGCTTACCGGGCATTCGACATAATCCTGATACGATGTGACCGATTTGCTATGTAGACGATTTGTGAAAATGAAATGAAGAAAATTAGTCGTCTTCATCATGATCATCGTCGCCATCGTCTTGACCGTCGTTTCCGTCATCATCCTGGCCATTGCGGTCATTTTGATCATCACTATTGTCATAATCGTCACGATCATCGTTACTGCTGTCATCATCGCTCACCGGAACAGAAATGCCGGATTCTTTGTCGTCATCGTTGTCCACTCTATCATCGAGATCATCATGGTCATCCAAGTCATCGTTGGCTTCGCCCTGATCGTCTGAATCGTTGATATCCTTGCCGTTGTCCAGATCATCGCGGTCATCCCGGTCATCGTCATCCTCAACATCGTCGCGGTCGTCATCGGGCAGGTCGAACTCCTTCTCATCGTCCCAGTCGTCGTGGTTGTCCCAGTCGTCATTCCCATCGATGTCCGCTTCCAGCACCTTGCCAGTACGGGCGTCCACCTCATACTCATATTCCACGCCGCCCGCGGTGAACTCGAACTCATACACGCCGTCGTCCAGCTCATACTCATGGTCGCGGAAGGAGGCGCTCTCCAGGCCCAGCTGCGCCAGCACCAGTTCCTTTGCTTTGTTCTGACCGATATGTCCGGCATCGTCCAGATCGCCCTCGCTGACGGTCATGGCCTTCGCGCCGATGCCGCATTCCTGTACCGCCTCACGGATACCGTCGACCACATCCTGTAAGAACTCGTCGCTCACATAGACGGATCCTTCCTCCAGCTTCAGTACGATATTTTTGACGTGTCCGTCCACTGTTCCCTCAAAGTAGCCGTCAGCATAGATATCTCGAACCAGTTCGCTCACCACCGTGCGGCAGTCCTTGCCCTGATAGTCCTTCACGTCCTTGACAACAGTCTTGCCGTCTTCATTCAGGCCTTCGATTTCCAGCACCAGACCATTCTTGTCGTATTCTACCTCGATCTCGGGATTGACGCTCAGCAACACGGTGCCGACCGCTCCGTTTTCAGAGGAAACCTGTTCGGCGGGCTGCGCACCGCATCCAGCCAGCAGGGCCAGCGCCAGCGCGGCAGAGGCGGTCAGGGTGAGGGACTTTTTCCAATTCATCTTCTTCATAGTGGATTCTCCAATCGTAATTTATTGTCGGCATTCATTTGCCTGATGGATATAGACTACGGAGCGGTATTTTGAAAATCGAGGTCGGGTGGAATTTTTTCTGATATTTTTAATCGTCCTCATTTTCATCATCGGATTCGCCATCATCCGCCCGATCGTTGGGCTGCTCCGGATCCTCGTCATCGTCGCCGCCATGCGTGTCATCATCGTCAGAATCGCCGCTTTCGGAACTGGAATGCGTATCCTCCTGCTCATCCCGATCGTCCGCGTCTCCCATAGCACTGACAGCATCTTCGAGATCATCGCCCTCATCGCCATCCTCTACGATACCGTCATCATCGTCATCTTCATGAGAGCCAATCTCTGGGCTTTCCTGCGTATCATCGTCAGGATCCTCGTCCGAATCGTCTTCGACGATATCTTTGTCCGGCTGGGAAGGGATGATGACCTCTTCCGGCGGCTCTTGTTCGGCAGGCGGCTGCCTGCCATCGACCGTCACCGTGACACGGTGTTCAAAGTGAACGTCCAGTTCCAGAAGCAGCAGTTCCTCTGCTGCGGTTTTCCAGCCGTCCTTTTCCGAGTCCACCGTCAGTGTGATTTGCCCGCCGTCAGAAAGATAGCCAAGTTCCATGGCGCGGTCTGCCAGCTCATCGGAAACGGTTTTCATTCCCTTACCATAGGCGCGGTAGCCGTCGATCAGGGATGTGCCATCCTCATTCAGCCCTTCCAGCGCCACGACCCGGTCAAAGCGGTTGACACTCAGCTGCACATCGGGGTTGATCTGCATCCGAACCGTTCCGATGGGCGACTGCCATACCCAACTTCCCAGCAAGAGCAGGCACAGGCAGGCTACCATCGTGCCCCAGCGGGCAATGCGCTTGTGAATCGTCGCTTTTGCCGGTCGCTCCGGCAGCAGCACCACATCCTCCAGCGTCTGCCCCACGGTATAGCCCAGATTGGGAACCTTCAGAATGCGGCCATCCTGATCCATGACCACCGCATAGCTCAAGCCGCATTCCATCACCAGATATTCCATTCACTTCACCTCTTTCACGGGACGCGCCATCTGCCGCAGATGGCCGCGGATGATCTCGAAGCCGTTGGTAAACGCCAGCAGCAGCGCCACCAGATATTTCCGGTGCCGCTCCATGGTCTTGCGCTCCACGCCGCTTTCGGCGGACAGGGCGGCAATAGGGAGCTTTCCGGTGGTGGTGAGCTGCTCCAGATAGGCGGGATGCTCACGCACGCAGGACAGCACGCGGTGGCAGGCCGCCAGCGTCCGTTCCTGCTTCGGGCAGTTTTCGGCAATGTCGGTCAGCTTCAGGCCATATTGCCCTAACTCCTGTGCAAACGCCATGATCTCCTCCCGTGCCGCACTCAGCTCCTGCCGGTGCGCGATCTCATCGTGCCCGGTGTCGATGGTTTCCAGCAGCGTCCGCCCCTCTGGGTCGCCATCTGCCGGCTGATCCAGCGAGATGCGCCCGGTGTGGCGCTGCTCCATCCGCTGATAGTCGATCAGGCGGTTTCGAATGGCAGCGGCCGCCAGCTTCAGGAAGGTGCCTCTGCCGTTCTGATACGCCATCGCCGCCTCGTGGAAGGCGAACATGGCAATGCCGAGCTCATCGTCCTTCCCCTCAATGGGGATGCGTTTTAAGAACTTTGCCGTTTCCGCCTTGATGAACGGCAGATACTGCCGGACAAGCGCATCGGCGGCCTGCGCGTCCTTCTGCGCCGCAGCTACACTGCGCACGATCTCATGCTCCATGCTGTTATACACTCCTGTCCATCCATAGAATACGGATGCGCTTTGTTTTTTTCGGGGTCGCCCATTTGCAAAAGATCAAAAGCTACAAAAATCCAGCATCTATATTAACTGCAAAATGTAAAGTTGAAAATAAAGAGCAGGAAAAATATATGTAAAATCAGGATAATCCGCTTCAAAAAGAGCGCCGCTTTTCATAGAATAAAAGAAAGTGGTTCTATGAATTTCCGGAAGTACGAAGCCTTATCGCCTACCTATGCACGCTAGCCGAGCAGGGGTATCGCTTTCAATAGTTTGCACGGTGAAATACCGTCCTCACCAGGTCTTATCAATCTGAGCAATCAAATGCTCTTCACTAAGAAAATTTTCAAAAATTTTTCATAACAGTGGTTGTAAAATTTACAAGTGAAATTTAGGATTGGGATATAATTTTGTAAGATTATATGTTGATTAGACTATGCGGCTTATATTAAATAGAAATGAGGTAACTACTATGACTTACAAAACCATCGTGATCGACTATGCACCCAAGGCAAAAAAGATGGCTGCGGCCATTGAGCAGACCGCCAACGAAAAGGCACAGGATGGCTGGGAACTGGTGACGTTCTCCGTGACAAACTCCGCCAAGGCGATTTTGGTGTTCCGTATGCCGGAGAGCGTCCTGCAGGAGAAGCCATCTAAGGACGAGGCTGCGCCGCAGGCAGAAGCGGCTCAGGATGAGGCCGATGTGCAGGAGGAGACTGCCGAGGCGGTCGGCGAGGCAGAATGAAGCAGGCAATCATCGACATCGGCTCCAACTCCATCCGCTTGACGCTTTACGAAACAGAGGGGCAAAACTTCAAAATCCTCTTCCGTGAGAAGATCATGGCAGGGCTTGCGGGCTATGTGGAGGACGGAAAGCTCAGCGTCGAGGGTATCGAGTGCGCCTGCGCGGGGCTCCTGACCTTCCGCGGTATCTTGCAGACACTGGCGATCGACCGCATCAGCGTGTTCGCCACCGCATCATTGCGCAATATCTCCAATACGGAGCAGGCTCTGTCCATCATCCGTGCAGCCACCGGTTATTCTGTAGAGATCATCTCCGGCGAGGACGAGGCGCTTTTAGGCTATGCCGGCGCGATGCAGGAGCTGCATCTGACCGGCGGTGCGTTTCTGGACATCGGCGGTGCCAGCACGGAGGTCGTCACGTTTGAAGACGGCAAACCCGTAGATTTTGCCAGCTTCCCCATCGGCTCGTTGAGTCTGTATCGCCGCTGTGTCAAAAAAATACTGCCGGGGGAAGGTTCTCTCAGACGCCTACGGATTGAGATATCCAATACGATTGATGTGAGCGAGGGGGCACTGGCGCCAAGAGCGCTGCTGGTCGGCGTCGGCGGTACGGCGCGGGCTGCACTCAAGCTGGCGCGGCACTATTACAAAATGTCAGATGATTGCCGCAGCATGACCGCCGAGCAGTTGGACGGACTGTGCGCATTCCTTTGCGGCGGAAAGAAAGAGGCCAGCGACCTGATCCTGCGGCTGGAGGCGGAGCGGATCCACACGCTCATTCCGGGCATGCTGATCCTTCAGCATGTATTCCGCCTGTTTAAGGCGCAGCAGCTGGTCGTCAGCAAATATGGCGTTCGGGAAGGTTATTTATGCCAAAGAATACTGAAAAACAATACCGATACACCCAAAACCGGGAGCTGAGTTGGCTGCGCTTTGACCGGCGCGTGCTGGAGGAAGCGGCAGATCCAAACGTTCCCGCATTGGAGCGGCTGAAATTTATTTCGATCTTTTCCAGCAATCTGGATGAATTTTTCATGGTGCGTGTAGGCAGCCTCTTTGATCTGGCCCGTATGACGCCCAATGACACGGACAGCAAAACCGGCTGGACGCCCATGGAACAGCTCCATCATGTGTACCGCACCATCCCGGGACTGCTCACCATGAAAAAACAGATCTACACCGCCGTCATGGAGGAACTCGGGCGCAGCGGCGTGCGGGATGTTCTGCCAGAAGCACTGGATGCCAACGGTTTGAAGCAGATCAACCGTTTTTTCAAAGCGGAGCTTCTGCCAATCCTCTCACCAATCCTGATCGGTCCCAATCATCCGGTGCCGCATCTGGTCAATAAGCGTCTGTATGCCGCAGCACTGCTGGAAAGCAAAAAGGGTCACAAGGCCGTCGGTATTGTGCCGGTTCCGGACAGTGCGCCGCCGTATCTGCTGCTCTCCGACGGAAAGCGCTTTGTACGCACGGAAAACATCCTTTTGCGCTGGCTGCCGACGCTGTTCGACGCGTACAGCGTAAAGGAGTGCTGCATCCTGTCCGTGACCCGCAACGCCGACATCAGCTTCGACGAGGAAAAGTTTGAGGACAATGAAGAGGATTTCCGCCGCCAGATGAAGAAGCTGCTCAAGCAGCGCGACCATCTGGCCGTCGTGCGGCTGGAATTGAGCGCACCTGTGTCCGCAGAGTTACAAAGAATTCTTTCCTCCCTTGTACGGGTGGAGGATCATCAAATCTTTGTGGACTCCACACCACTCAATATGCGTTATGTGTTCCGCCTGACCGGTGAGCTGCCGAAGGAGCTTTCCGCACGGCTGCTGTATCCGCCCTATCATCCACGCTGGGCGGAGGATCTTCAGCGTGAACAGGCCATGATCGCGCAGGTCCAGCAGAAGGACCACCTGCTGTTTTATCCCTATGATTCGGTGGAGCCGTTTCTGCGTCTGTTGAATGAGGCAGCGGATCATCCGCAGGTGCTGTCCATCAAAATCACGATTTACCGTCTGGCTTCCTCCTCCAAAATTGCGCAGACGCTCTGCCGCGCGGCAGAAAACGGCAAGGAAGTGCTGGTTCTCATGGAGCTGCGCGCCCGCTTTGACGAAGAGAACAACCTCAGCTGGGCAAAAATGCTCGAAGAGTCCGGCTGCCAGGTGATTTATGGCACGGAGGGCTTCAAATGCCACAGCAAGATCTGTCTTATCACCATGCGCAGCCGCAGCAAAACCAGCTACATCACTCAGATTGGCACCGGAAACTACAACGAAAAAACCAACGCCATGTATACCGACCTCAGCCTGATGACTGCAAATCCCGCTATCGGTGAGGACGCGGCGGCATTTTTCCGCAATATGCTGGTCAATAAGCTGGACGGATCATATCAGCAGCTCTGCGTCTCGCCCTTCGGGATCAAGTCCATGCTGCTGCAAGGAATGGATCGCCAAATCGCACTGGGCAGCGACGGCTATATCTGCATCAAGGCGAATTCCGTCACCGAGCGCGAGGTCATCGACAAGCTGGCAGCGGCTTCCCGCGCGGGCGTTGAAATCCAGCTCATCATTCGCGGCATTTGCTGCATCCTGCCGGGTGTGGTCGTTGAGACGGAGAATATTCATGTCACCAGCGTCGTCGGACGCTTTCTGGAGCATGGCCGTATTTATCAGTTCGGACGCGATGAAAATGCGGAGTATTATATTTCTTCCGCCGATCTCATGACGCGCAACCTCAACCGCCGCGTGGAAATCGCCTGCCCGGTTCACGATATGCTTTTGCGCGAACAGCTCAGATGGATTCTGGATTCTCAGCTCCGCGATACGGCGAAGGCCGGTCTCCTGTTGCCGGACGGCAGCTATTGCCGCAAGCACAGCGCCGTGCCATTCGACTCGCAGGAGTACTTCATGCAGCACTCGCCGCACGAGCCTGCGCAGCCGGTCAGGGAAGCGCCAAGGTTTCTCCAGCGTCTGAAAGAACTGATGAAGGGGGTGTCTCACGCATGAAACAAGTATTCCGCCGCTTAGCATTTTTACTGGTGCTGCTTGCGGTGCTGTTATCGGTCTGCTATATGCTCTGGCCGCACAGCTTTGCCGATCTGCAGCCGGAATGCGATTCCGTTACAATTCTTCGCAGCGATACCGCCGAGGACTACTCGTACACAACCACAAAGGAGATTTATTCGACGGATTCCCCGGAGCTCAAGCAGATCATGGACATTCTCTCCCATTATACTTATCACCGTTCTTTCCGGACGCTGGCAGGCGCAAACAATACGGGTGGCAATCACGCAGGTTTCTGGCTTCACATTTATCTGGATCACGGCGACGACCGTGTGGATTTCACCTGCGGCGGCACGGGCGAGATCCTCATCGACGGCCTTGTCTGGCACGTCGGCTACTGGGGTGACCGCGCAGAGCTTGCCATGATGGCAGAGCTTGCAGCGGTGTTGGAGCAATAGCTTGTCAAAGGGAGAACATTCAAAAGGAGGACCCTATGAAAAAAGGCAAAAACATTCAGAGCAATTCCTCGCAAAAAGAATCGGTGCAGGCCGGCGACAGCGGCAGCGGTCTTGCCATCGGGCTGAGCCTTGGCGTCCTCTTTGGGATCGTGACGGATAACATCGGTCTTGGCATGATGCTGGGCGTTGCTGCGGGGCTTTGCATTGATCCGGCGATCGGCGCGCTGAAGAAAAACAAGAAAGCAGATGAGCAAGAGAACGATGACGAAAGGCAATAAGTGCCTTCGCAAATATGCGCCGTCGCTGCTGCTGTTCCTGCTCTTTGAAGCGGTGGCGGTCACGCTATGGCTCACGAAGGACAACCTGTTCTACCTGCTGAATTTCAGCTACATAGGCGGCTGCCTCGCAGCGGGGACGGTGCTCTTCACCGCCGGGAAACGCTATGCCCACCACTTCGTGCAGCTGGCGGTGGGCAGCTATATGCTGCTGTACCTCGGCGTGATCTCCCGCGAGAATATGCAGCTTGAAGGGTTCTGGTACTATCTGTTTCTCGGCGTTTTTGAAGCGACGACCATCCACTATGCCGTAGCAAAGATATTCGGCCCGCTGCTGTTCGGGCGCGGCTGGTGCGGCTACGCCTGCTGGACGGCGATGGTGCTGGATTTTCTGCCCTACAAGCAGCCGCAGAAGCCGCGAAAGGAAAAGCTGGGCGTTTTTCGCTATGTGATGTTCGCACTGTCGTTGGCATTGGTGTCCGGCTTGTTCCTGATGAAAGTCGCAAATCTGGAGCAGATCATGTTCTGGCTGTTCCTTGCCGGGAACACGCTTTATTACATCGCAGGTATTGCTCTGGCATTTGCGTTCAAGGATAACCGGGCGTTCTGCAAATACCTGTGTCCCATCACGGTGTTTCTTAAGCCCATGAGTTATTATTCGCTGCTGCGCGTCCACTGCGACGAGAGCAAATGCGTCCACTGCGGAAAGTGCCTGCGGGTCTGCCCCATGAACGTGGAGGTCAATAAAGAGTCCCGCAAGCGGAAAAACGGAACGGAGTGTATCCTTTGCTACGAATGTACAAAGGCTTGCCCTAAAAAAGCACTGCATTAGGCCGTATTCCACGCAAATTCTACCTCCGGGGGATGGTTTCTTCCCTGACGCAGCGCTATGCTCAGAGCATCTTCAATACAGGAGGCATTCCAAATGAACCAGACAGCCATCGGCAGCTACATTGCGCGGAAGCGCAAGGAGCAGAATCTCACGCAGGAGCAGCTGGCAGAGCAACTCGGCGTGTCCAACAAAACCGTTTCAAAATGGGAAAACGGAAAATGTATGCCGGATTACAGCATCATCCAAACGCTCTGTGAGGCGCTCCATGTGACGCTCCCGGAGCTGATGGACGGCGAGGACGCGGCAGAGGACAGCGTGCGCATTTACGACGATGAACAAATTCTCGACCTGCTGCGCCGCACACAGGAGTTGGAGCGGCAAAAAGGCGTCCTCTATGGGCTTGTTCTTGTTGTTCTCGGCATCGCCAGCGGTGCCATGTCCAAGACCACCGGAGGAACTGAGGTGCAGGATTTTGTTTCTGGTGCCCTAATGGGCTTATCCGTCGCGGAAATTCTTGCAGGCATCGTGGTCGCAGGGAAAAAGCTCCTAAATCAGTGACAGCACGCATATTGACATGGGGAAGCAATGAACGGTGACCGCAAGTACCGGCGTCTGAAAGACAAACTGCAGGAGAACACCCCGCACCGTGCGTTTACAGTACGCATCGTGCGGGGCGTTTTTTGCGTTTTAGGCTCAAAATATGAACAAATCAAGACATAGTACCATTGAAAAAAGAATCTAATCAAGCGCACTGCCTGCATGATAGAAAAGTTCACAAATGTGTTGTATAAGGGGTCAAGAGCGGGAAAGGCAGCGCCATGAACGCATGATATCTGCAATGAAGAAAGGATAGATCGATCCATGAAAATCAAAACAATTTTGGCCGCTGCGATGGCGGCGCTGATGATATTGGTACTGGCGGCCTGCGGAAAGGAACCGACCGCAGAGCCGACAGACAAGGCGGACTACAGCGGCAGCGTTACAGACTGGGTGTACGCCCCCGAGAGCGATGATGAACTGGTCAGGCTGCTTGTGACCATTGGCAACGACTCCTATGGCAGTGCAGGCGCCAGCCTTCAGCAGGCAAATGCCGCCGTTTCGCTGATGAAGCTTGCCGAGGAGAAAAGCGAAGATACCGAAGAAGCGGTAAAAGCTTATCTGGCAGGGATGGATGCCACGCAGAAGGACTTCTTTTCCTTCCAGTGGCAGCAGGCACTGAAGGAAGCATACACTTTGCTGGACGGCAGCAAGGATGCAGGCATTTTGGAGGACGCGGGTGACGGCGACTTTGACTTGCGGGCAGTAGACAGCGACAGGGTCGCTGCTCTGGATGAAGCTGTGACAAAGCTGCTGCGCGATGCAGGCGTTACGGACGAGTGGAAAAATCACACCGATCTGGAACCGTTCAATTCCACCGCAGACTGAATGGCGGCTGTGGATACAGAATAAGAAAAACATTGTTTGCGGCAAACTTGCCGCCTAATACGAGTTCCAATAAACAATATGACAGAACCGCCTGCATGAGAAAGCAGGCGGTTCTGCCATTTGTAAAGAGATGCAAAATGATCAGGAATCACCATTTATACCGGCTGCGCCCCGAGACCGCAGCTTATTGCCGCGCGTCAACAGAAGACCGCTCGTAATGGCGGTCAGCGGCGCGACGGTGACAAGCCCGAACGAGCCGACGATGGTGTGCACGATCTCGGCGGCAACATACTTGTAGTTCAGCATCAGCTCCACCGGCGTGCCCTGCGCCATGAAAACCATGAGCAGCGCAATGTAGCTGCCGGAGTATGCCAGCAGCAGCGTCGTGGTCGTTGAGCCGCAGGCGGCGCGCCCCACGGCAAAGCCAGAGGCGATGGCCTCGCGGGCACGGATGTCCGGCTTTTTCTGCACGACCTCATAGACCGCCGAGCAGATATCGACCGACAGATCCATCACTGCGCCGGACGAGCCGAGGAAGATGGACGCGATGAAGATCTTTGTAAGATCCAGATGCTGATACCCCGCGTAGAGCAGACTCTCGCTCGACTCCATCACCGCGCCGTGGATCTGGAAGAGATCGGTAAACACGGCGCCCAGCACCGCCGTCACCAGAATGCCAAGCGCCGCACCAGAAACCGCAGCCAGAAACCGTCTGTCCCAGCCGTAGATCAGCATCAATATCAGCGCCGTCAGCACCATCACGAGGCAGAGAGAGACCCAAACGGGGTTGTAGCCGTTCAGAAGGCTTGGCACCAGCACCTTCCACATGAGCAGGATGGTGTCGATGAAGGACAAAATCGCGCGCAGCCCCGTTCCCCTTGCAAATACCAGCAAAAGCAGCAGGAAAAGTCCTGCGAGGATCGCTTCCTTCCCAAGCCGGAAATGGTCGGTCATGTAAACGGTCGTGATCTGCTCTCCGCTGTGACTCACCACCACAAAGGCTTTTTCTCCGGCGGAAAACAGCTTATCCTGCGCAAGGGAGCCGCTCAGGCGGTTGACGGCCTCCGTCTCAGTTCCCGCGAACTGCCCGCCGAGTATCCGCACGCGGCAGCGCTGGTCGCCGGTACGGACAAGGCCGGTGTCGTAAATGTCGCTCTCGTCGGTGGAGAGCACGAGCGCGGAAACGCGGTCGGCGTTTTGGTAGGAGAGCGCCCCTTCAAAGCCTGTGGGCAGGAGCAGCAGCGCTACCATCAGCGCGAGGGACGCGACCACCGGCCAGAAGGTGTCGGAATGTGTAACGTTTTTGATTTTTTTCATCGTTTCATAAATGGCAGGAAGACAGGAGGCGAATTGCCTCCTGCCTTCTTCTGCCGGTCACTTACTTTACGTTCAGCAGGGAAGCCATCTTCTGGTAGATTTCGGTGTTGTCGTAGTAACCGACGAAGGCATTCGCGCCCGCGCCCTCGGCGAAGACCGCCACAGGAAGACCCGTGTGGGAGTAGCTGGTGAAGTCCACGCCGGACTTGTTGTTCAAAATGTGAGTGACGGTGACGGAGAAGGGATTGTAGGTGCCGTAGAGCACGTACTGCTCCTGCGTGTAGTCGTCGGCGGAGGCGTCGGACATGGCGAGTTCATAGGCGCTGCGCAATCTCTGCACCTCGTAGTCCGTCAGCACCAGACGGTCGCCCTCCGCGCCGGAGAGCTTGAGACCAAAGAGCTTTTCAACGTCCTTCATGGCGTCCTCAAAGCTGGTGCCCTTTTCCTTGTAGGCGGCCACATACTGCTCGTCGAACTGGGCATAGGAGATGGTCTGGCTCGAGAGACTATCAAGATAGGTGTCGTAGTCCGTGCCGGCGTAGCCGATGGTGAGGCCGCCGGTCTCGTGGTCACCGGTCACGAGGATCAGCGTTTCGTCCGCGTGCTCCTTGGCAAAGTCGATGGCGACCTGCACGGCGTCGGCCAGCGCCAGCGTATCGTTGACGGTCGCGCCCGCGTCGTTGGCGTGGCAGGCCCAGTCGATCTTGCCGCCCTCGCACATCATGAAAAAGCCCGTGTCGTTGTCAAGGACTTCAATGCCCTTTTTAACGTAGTCGGCGAGCGCCCATTCGCCGCTCTTGCGATCCATCTCGTAATCCATGGCGTCGGAGTCCGCAAGATGCTCGTCGATGAGGATGACCTTTTCATCCGCTGCGGTGACGGCCTCGGCATCGGCCTGCGTATAAGTGACCTTGTAGCCCGCGTCCGCGGCGAGATCGTAGAGGCTGGTCTTGTCCTTCTCAGGGCCGGTGACCTTCTTGAGTCCACCGCCGGCGAAGTACTCAAAGCCGGAGTTCACCAGCTCTTCGCCAATCTCGTAGTAGTTGTTGCGGCTTGCCTGATGGGCGTAGAACGCGGCGGGCGTTGCATGGTTGAGGTTGACGGAGCTGATGATGCCGACCTTCCAGTCCTTCTGGCTGTGAAGCTTTTCGGCGATCGTCTCATAGGAGGTGGAGCCGGTGGTGTCCACGTTGATCATGCCGGAGTAGGTCTTGTAGCCCGTGGCGATGGAGGTCGCCGTGGAGGCGGAGTCCGGGGCAAAGCTGCACGAATCGTAGGTAACGGCGGAGCCTGCCACGTCAAAGTCCATGAAGTTCAGCGCCTTGGGGCCGTCCAGCACCGCGCCCGCGCGGTCTTCATAGCTGTTGCTGGGCAGGGCCTTCACATAGTCCTTGTCGGCGAGCGCGCCGAGGTAGTCGGACGCCGCCTGAAACTGCGGGTAGCTCATGCCGTCGCCGATGAACAGGAATACGTACTTGGGGAATTTTTCCGCCTGCGCGGCCAGCTGGCTGGCGTTTGCATCTCCGGCATTCTTGACCGGTACGGCGGAGCAGGCGGTGGCGGACAGCAGCAGGGCCGCGCCGAGCGCACCGCAGGCGATTTTCTTGATGTTCATTTGGTTCTCCTCTCGTTGGAACACATTTTTTGCAGAACCTTCCTGCATCTTTAGTGTACTGTTCGTACATAAAATCCACAAGCAGCGCCCTGCAAAAACTGAGTAAAATCGAGAAAGCCTATAATTTGAGAACAATTTTCAAATTTGCTTGACAAGAGAAAAATCCGGGCTATAATATTTGCAAATGGTTCGCAGATTGGAGTTTATATCATGCCAGATTACAAGACGCAGCAGAGGAAGGTTTTTCTTGCCTATTTGAGCCAGCACACGGACGAGTTGTTGTCCGCACGGCAAATTGCGGACGCGCTGGCAAACGAAAAAATCAGCCTTAGCGCCGTGTATCGAAACCTTGCACAGTTGGAGGCGGAAGAAAAGGTGCGCCGCAGCGCCAAAAGCGGGTCGCACGAAGCGTTTTATCAGTATCTTGACGCCAATGGCTGCAAGGGCGCGCTGCACATGAGCTGTGTGAAGTGCGGCAAAACCTTTCACATGGCCGACAGCAACGCCGCCCTGTTTGCAAAGCACTTGGCACAGAGCGAGCAATTTACGCTGGACACAGCCGATACGATCCTCTATGGAATCTGTTCGGACTGCAAGAAAAAATAACGATCAGAAGGGAGGACAGACCATGACAAAGAAATTTCGGTTTATGACGCGCTTGTTGGCCGTAGTGCTGGCCGTTGTCATGCTGTCCTCTGCTGTCTATATTGCAGTCGAAGCCGATCATGACTGCTCCGGCGACGACTGCGCCATCTGCCGCCAGATCAGCATTTGCGAGAATCTGCTGAAATCTCTGGGGCTTGCCGGTGCTGCCGCAGCGATCACTGCTGCGTTTACATATACCGTGTGCAAGGCGATCCTGCCCTGCGCAGAGACGATTGACACGCTGACACTTGTTTCTCTCAAGGTAAAGCTTTCGAATTAAAAACAGGATTTTTACAAGGGCGAAGTCTATCCATTTTCGGATAGGCTCTTGCGGTTTTGCCGCTGCCCTTGTATTTTTGCGCCTATTTTTCAATAATCCGGAGGTTTTATCTATACTATGAAGAAAATTATCACCCTGGTTCTTGCGCTGGCCATGGCGGTCAGCCTGCTTGCCGGCTGCGGCAAAAAGAACAACGCAGAGACGGGCGAGAGCGATTCCAATAAACTGAGCGTTGTCACCACCATTTTTCCCGAATACGACTGGGTCAGAGAAATTCTCGGAGACAAAGCTGAGAGCACCGATCTGACCATGCTGCTGAGCAACGGTGTTGACCTGCACAGCTACCAGCCCACGGCGGATGACATCGTCAAGATTTCCGACTGCGACCTCTTCATCTATGTGGGCGGCGAGTCCGATGAATGGGTGAAGAACGTCCTGAAAAACGCCGTCAACAAGAAGATGAAGGTCATCAACCTGCTGGAGATGCTGGGCGATTCCGTGAAAACGGAGGAGATCGTTGAAGGGATGCAGGAGGACGGCCACGACCACGGTCACAGCCACGATGAACAGCTCACAGAGAATGACATCGAGGATCGCAACCTCTCGGATTTCGCCGGTGCGTGGAAGTCCCTGCACCCTTATCTGCTGAACGGCGATCTGGACAAATTCTGCGAGCACAGGGCGGAGGAGGACGAGGACAACTCGACCACAAAGGACACCTATTCGGAGAAGTATAAGGCCGCGTGGCAATGCGACGCCGAGAAGATCTCGATTGAAGGAAACAACATCACCTTCACTTATGCAGACGGAAAAACCGTTTCCGCTGAATACACCTATGCCGGTTATCAGCCGAAGCGGAATGACGAGGGCAAGATTCGCAGCGTCCGTTATCAGTTCGAAACGACCAGTGCCGATGCGCCCAAATATGTGCAGTTCAACGACCACGGCCACGAGCCGGGCGAGGCAGAGCATTTCCATATCTACTTCGGCAACGACGGCTTCGATGCCTTGATGAGTGCCAAGACCAATCCGTTTTTTGTAAAGGACGCGCTTTCCGTAGAGGATATCCTTGACGAGCTGATGGGCCATGACCATGGGGAGGAAAAGGACGAGCACGTCTGGCTGTCTTTGAAGAACGCCAAAACGCTGGTCGGCGCGATTGCCGATGCCTTGCAGGAGCTTGATCCCGATAACAAGGATACCTACGCCGCCAACGCCTCCGCCTATATCGAAAAGCTTTCCGCGCTGGATGGCGCGTACCAGTCTGCCGTGGACGGCGCGGCGCGCAAGACCGTTCTGTTCGGCGACCGTTTCCCCTTCCGCTATCTGGTGGATGATTACGGTCTGCGCTACTATGCCGCCTTTGCGGGCTGCTCCGCCGAAACCGAGGCCAGCTTTGAAACCGTTTCGTTCCTTGCAAAGAAGGTGGACGAGCTGGGACTTCCCTGCGTGCTGACCATCGAAGGCAAGAACCACAAGCTCGCGGAAACCATCGTCCAGAGCACCGCCGGGAAGAACCAGAAGGTGCTGACCATGGACTCCATGCAGTCCACCACCTCTGAGGATGTGGCAAACGGCACCACCTATCTCTCTGTCATGGAGCAGAACCTCTCCATGCTGAAAGAGGCACTGGGTTAAGGAGGCAGGATGATGGCTCAGCTCACTTGTCAAAAGCTCTGCGTCGGCTACGATGGGAAGCCCGTTCTGCAAGACCTTGATTTTGAGATCTTTGCGGGCGACTACCTCTGCATCGTGGGAGAAAACGGCTCCGGCAAGAGTACCCTTATGAAAACGATCCTTGGCTTGCAGCCGCCCATCAGCGGCAGAATTTTGACGGGCGACGGGCTGAGGAAAAATGAGATCGGCTATCTGCCGCAGCAGACCGTTGTCCAGAAGGACTTCCCGGCATCCGTGAGAGAGATCGTTCTCTCCGGATGCCAGGGGCGCTGCGGCAGCCGCCCCTTTTGCAACAGAGAAGAAAAGAAACTGTCGGCGGACGCCATGGGGAAAATGCAGATCACGCCCCTTGCCAAACGCTGCTACCGGACACTCTCCGGCGGTCAGCAGCAGCGGGTGCTGCTCGCCCGCGCCCTGTGCGCCACGCAAAAAATGCTGCTTCTGGATGAACCTGTTTCCGGCCTTGATCCCAAGGTGACAGCGGAAATGTATGCGCTCATTCAAAAGCTCAATTACGAAGATGGTATCACCGTTGTGATGATCTCCCATGACCTGAACGCGGCGCTGCAATATGCGAGCCACATCCTGCACATCGGGGACACGGTCTTCTTCGGCACCAAGGCGGCTTACCTGAACGAGTTCCCCCAGGTATGGCAGAAGGGTGGTGTGGCGCAATGATGGCGATCTTTGAAAAAATCGCGTTCTACTGGATATATCCCTTTGTCCGCTACGCACTCATAGTCGGCGTGTTGATCGCGCTGTGCTCGTCGCTTTTGGGCGTGACGCTGGTGCTGAAACGGTTTTCCTTCATCGGCGACGGGCTTTCCCATGTGGCCTTCGGCGCGATGGCTATTGCCGCTGTGCTGGGGCTGACAGACGATATGCCCCTGACGCTGGGCGTCACGGTGGTCTGTGCCGTTCTGCTGCTCCGCACGGGGCAGAACACGAAGATCAAGGGCGATGCCGCCATCGCCATGATCTCAGTGGGAGCGCTGGCCATCGGGTATCTGCTGATGAACCTCTTCTCCACCTCGTCCAACCTCTCCGGCGACGTGTGCAGCACGCTGTTCGGCTCCACCTCCATCCTGACGCTGTCAAAAAGCGAGGTCTGGCTGTGCGCGGGACTGTCCGTGGTGGTCGTGGCGGTGTTTCTGCTCTATTACAACAAAATCTTTGCCGTGACCTTTGACGAGGATTTTGCCAAGGCGGTGGGGACAAAGGCAGACCTGTACAACCTGCTGCTCGCCGTCATCGTTGCTGTGGTGATCGTGCTGGCGATGAATCTGGTCGGCTCGCTGCTGATCTCCGCGCTGGTGATCTTCCCGGCGCTGTCCGCCATGCGCCTCTTTCAGAATTTCCGGTCCGTGACGGTCTGCTCCGCCGTTCTATCGGTGAGCTGCGCGGTGCTGGGCATTCTGATCTCCATTCTGGCGGGGACGCCGGTGGGCTCCACCATCGTGGCGGTGGATATTCTGGCATTTTTGATTTGTTCGGTCCTTGGCCGAGTGAGAGGAGGCAAAGCATGATGAAACGGCTTTTTTGCCTGTTGCTGGCTGTCTGTATGGCGGTTTCCCTCTGTGCCTGCAGGAAAGACAGCGAAAAAGTCGCGGAAAATAATACACCTTCTTCCGATGGGGAAGTCTCTGCACCGGCTGAGATCATCCCGACGCCGGATGAGCAGGAAACGCAGGACGAGCAGCAGACCCCGGAGGAACCCGAACAGACACAAACATCTGCCGACGGCGTGGATGTGGATCTGACCGTTCTCAGCAGCACCATGGTCTACTCCGAGGTCTACAATATGCTCTATTTCTACCCGGAGGACTATTACGGGAAAAATGTAAAAATGACCGGCCAATTCAATGTTTACCAATGGGTAGATGAAAGCGGTATTGTTGCCGATATGCCGGTAGCCTACGCCTGCATCATTTCGGACGCAACGGCCTGCTGCGCCGAGGGTGTGGAGTTTGTGCTGGAAGGCGATTACACCTACCCGGACGATTATCCAGAGCTGGGGACGGAGATTACCGTCATCGGTGAATTTCAGTCCTATGAGGAAAACGGGGTGACATGGTATCATCTGGTGAACGCGAGGATGGTGTGATATATTCCTCCCGCATTCAGGAGCAGCTTGCTTGCGGAAAGCGAGAGGAGCTGCACGACGAGCATGGGATCACCTCGTTTCTTTTCGAGGACAAGCGTCCCTTCAATCATGCGAAATTCACGGAATTTCTGGAAAACGACTATCCGGAGGAAATCATCCGTGCCAAGGGCTATCTCTGGTTTGCCGATGATGATATGCACGTCCAGCCCTTTGAACAGGCGGGGCGGAACGCCTCGGTGACGGAGGTTTCCAACTGGCTCGCCGCGTTTCCGGAGGACGAGCAGAAGCGAACCAAGCGGAAGTACCCGGAAATTGCGGAAACTTGGGACGAGCAGTACGGCGACCGGCTCAACCAGATCGTCTTTATCGGAAAAAACTTTGAACCGCAGCAGGTAGAGAAAAGGCTGCGGATGTGCATTGCATCTGGAGAATAATGTGGTTTCTCCGTTGCCAAGGGCTGTGATCTTAAAAAACTTTACGCAGCCTATGTGGACGGCACCAGGCAGCACTGGTATAATATGAGCAGAAAGGCTTTCCGCCTTTGGACAGATATTTGATTATTTACCGAAAAAATGTTGGAGGAACCAATATGCATTATGAAATCAAAGGCGGGGCGTTTCCCGTTGTCGTGTGCGATCTGCACGATGGCGAACAGATGATCACCGAGCGAGGCTCCATGGTTTGGATGACCCCAAACATGCGAATGGAAACTAGAGGCGGCGGCCTTGGCCGGATGTTTGCCAAGGCGTTTTCCGGCGAGAGTATGTTCCAGAACATCTATACGGCGCAGGGCGACGGTATGATCACCTTTGGGTCGAGTTTTCCCGGCAAGATCCTTGCGCTGGATATTCGTCCCGGTCAGGAGATGATTCTGCAAAAAAGCGCGTTTCTTGCGGCTGAAGCCGGCGTTGAGCTGTCGATCCACTTTAACAAAAAACTTGGCGCAGGCCTGTTTGGCGGCGAGGGCTTCATCATGCAACGTCTGAGCGGCAGAGGAACAGCCTTTGCGGAGATCGACGGCGAGCTGGTCGAATACGAACTGAAGGCTGGGGAACAGCTTGTGGTGGATACCGGCAATGTTGCGGGTTTTACCGACGGTGTGAAGATGGATATCCGCGAGGTGCCTGGGCTGAAAAATAAGCTTCTGGGCGGCGAGGGACTGTTTAACACCGTACTGACAGGCCCTGGAAAGGTCTGGCTCCAGACCATGCCCATCAGCGGCGTCGCTGCGGCGATCCTACCCTACATCCCGACTGGAAACGGATGAAGAATATGTCTGAGCAGATGAACGGTGGCCTTTCCGGCGGTCAGAAAGGCAAGACGATTTCCACATCAGGGCGTTTTCCGTCAGTCCTTTGTCATGCACCTGATCTTTCGTCTTTTGCGCTCCATGTACTGGCTATGCTGCTGATGCTGTGCGACCATTTGTGGGCAACGCTGCTGCCGCAGTATGCCATGCTGACGCACATCGGGCGCATCGCTTTCCCAATTTTTGCGTTCCTTCTGGCGGAAGGTGCAAGGCATACGCACGATCCAAAAAATATCTGCTCCGCCTGCTGATTTTTGCAGTTCTGTCCGAGATACCGTTTGATTTGATGTACGGCGGAACAGTCTTTTACCCATACCACCAGAATGTACTGTGGACATTCCTGATTGCTCTGTCAGGCATATTTCTGGCGCAGTCAGTTGAGAAAAAGTTCCGCCATCGGTGGATGGCTGTCCCGCTCTGGGCTGCCTGCATTTTTATTTGCTATGCGCTCGGCTCCCTTGGTATGACGGATTATTACGGCTTTGGCGTACTGACGGTGTTCCTGTTTATCCTGTTTCCGGGAACCGCATGGTGGCAGAGGCTTGCGCAACTTGTGGGTCTGTATTGGATCAACTGTCAGGGCTTGTCCGGTGAATTGCTGTTGGTCACAATTTTCAACTGCACAGTGGAGTTTCCGGAACAGGGCCTTGCACTGTTGGCACTGCTGCCGATCTGGCTATACCATGGACGGCAGGGGTATCATTCCAAGATATTTCAATAATATCTGCTATGGGTTTTACCCAATACATATGTTACTGCTGTCGCTTGTCCTTCTTTTAATGCAGTAATATTTGTTTATCCTCTCGCAGGGCTGCTCAAATTGAGTAGCCCTGCGGTTTTTTATCGAACTGCGTTCCGCAGATTTTACAGGGCTTGCGTTGCGGATTTTACATTAGGCTCCTACACTAAAAGTCGGGATAACAGATATTCCAGATTCTTATGCAGGAGGATTCCTTATGAGACAAACCTCAAAAATTCTCAGTATGCTGCTGGCGGTGGCCATGCTGTTGCCGTCCCAGGCGCTGGCGGCGGACGGTGCGTTGGAAGACGCAGCGTCAAAAAGCACAGTTGTCATCAATGAAGTAGAGTCGGATGCTCCGAATAATGGCAACGACTGGGTGGAGATCGCCAACATCGGTTCAGAGGCGGTGAACATCTCCGGCTGGTATCTGACCGACGATAAAGGCGAGGAACAAAAGACGGAGGGGCAAACTACGCCCCTGGCGGGGGAAACCGTTCTGGAACCGGGCGCTTTTCTGGTTCTCGAAAAAACGGTCAACTTTGACTTCGGTTTGGGTAAGGCAGACACCGCCATCTTGTATGATGGAAACGGAAAGCAGGTCGACAGCTATGCCTATACCAGCGTGGCAGCCGGCACGTGGTCCCGACAGGCCGACGGCAGCTTTGCCGATGCGGAAGCCACCAAGGGCGCGGCAAACGCAGCGCCTGCCGCGCCGGAACCGAATCCCCCCGCTGCAAAGGCAGCGTTGGTGCTCAACGAGATCAACTCCAGCCCCGATGATTGGGTGGAACTGATGAATACCGGCACGGAGGCGCTGGACGTTTCTGGCTATGAGTTGCGGGACAACTCCGACGATCACCGCTGGCGCTTCCCGGAGGGAAGCACGCTTGCCGCAGGCGAACTGCTGGTAGTGGACGCTAAGAGCAATGGCTTGGTTTATGATGACCAGACAAAAAGCTTTGCAGCGGGTACATTTGAAGCGGCCATTGGCATCGGCTCCGGCGACTCTGTCCGGCTGTATGATAAAGACGGCAAGCTGCTGGATGAATACAGCTGGACGAAGCATGCATCCTATGATGGCGACGCGGCAAAGGCGTCCTACGGACGCTATCCCGACGGCACCGGCGCGTTCCGCCTGATGGCGGAAACCAAAGGGCAGAACAATACGATGCCTTATGCATCTCCTATCGTGATCAACGAGGTGGAATCCAACGGCGATGCGACCGACTGGGTGGAGATCATGAATGTCGGCACGCAGTCCGTGGATATTTCCGGCTGGTATCTGCTGGACAACGACCCGGTGGGCCACAAAGCTGATGTTACACCCGTCCAGAAGGGAACGACGCTGGAGCCCGGTGTGCTCTATGTATTTGAGCAAAACAAGAACTACACCTTCGGACTGGGCAAAGCGGATCAGGCCGCGATCTATGACGCAGACGGCAATCTCGTCACCGAATATGAATGGGCCGCCCATGCAAACGGCGTCTATGCCCGCATTCCGGACGGGACCGGTGAATTTCAGGACTTCGCCACGGCCACCAAGGGAAAAAAGAATAAGATCGTCAACCCCGTGGTCATCAATGAAGTACAGTCCAACGACCCCAGCGGCGGGCCGGACTGGGTGGAGCTGGCAAACCCCACAGCCGAGGTGCTGGACATCTCCGGCCTTGTACTGAAAGATAATAAGGACAAGGATTCTTACACCATTCCGGAAAGAACGACCATTCCGGCAAACGGATTTTTGGTGATCTATCAGGACGACAACGGCACAAACGGTTTTGCGTTTGGCCTCGGCAGGGGCGATTCCGTTCGTCTGTTTGAAAATGGTGAGCAAATTGCCATAGCGACCTGGCCAGACGAAAGCCATACCAGCCCGACCTGGGGCCTGTACCCTGACGTCAATGGCAGCAGCTATCAGAACACAGTAGAAGCTACCCCCGGCGCGGCGAACAAGTTTGCCGGTATTCCCGATGTCATCGCGTGGCCCGGCAGCGATGAAGTCCGTACATTTGACACAGCGTCTACCTTCCTGGAAGACTCCTCCGGTCTGGATTTTACCAATGGCAAGCTCTATGCCGTGGACAACGGCACCGCGACCTTCTGGGTTATGGATGCTGCCAAGGACGGCACCCTGACCTTTGCCAGCGGCTTCGAGCAGGGCAAGCGCGTCTGCTTCCGGAAGGATGCCGATAACGAAAAGGCAAAAGGACCCGATGCCGAGGGCATCACGGTGGATGGCAGCGGCATGGTCTACCTTGCCTCCGAGCGCGACAACAGCGCCAAGGGCGTAAATTATGATACGATTTTGATGGTCAACCCCAACGAGTCCGGTACGCGCCTTGTCTCACAGAAGGAATGGAATCTGACTGATTCACTCCCACAGGTTTCCGCCAACATGGGCATTGAGGCCGTAGAATGGGTCGCGAACGCCGATGTCAGCGGCAAGCTGATCGACAAAACCACCGGTAAACCGTTCGACGCAGCCAATTACCCCAATGCTGTTGCAGGCGGCGTATTCTTTGTAGCGCTGGAGGATAACGGTCATGTGTACGCCTATATTCTGAACAAGAATGAAACCGTCGTGCAGATTGCGGACATTGACGCCAAGCTGGGCGGTGCCATGGCGCTTCACTATGACACTTATGAAAAGAAACTCTGGGTGGCGGCGGATGACGGCTATGGCAACCGCATGGCGCAGATCACGTTGAACGGTACTGCCGAGCCGGGAATTGTCCATGTGCTGCCCGCCTCCGGCGTGAATACCAAGGCGAACAACGAAGGCTTTGCCATCGCAAGCGCAGAATATACGGTAAACGGGCAGCGCCCGGTCTACAAATTCTGCGACGGCGTGACCAGCGGTGCGCTGACCATCGGCTCCATCGACTGTGATTACAAAGCGCCGTCACGTCCCTCTCACTCTTCCGGCAGTGACAATGATCCCAGCTATTCCATTAGCGCAGACAAGGCCGAGCATGGCAGCATCACCGTCAGCCCCCGCTACGCCGAGCGCGGCGATACCGTGACCATCACCGTTAAGCCCGACAGCGGCTATGTGCTGGAAACCATCACCGTTAAGGACAGCAAAGGCGATGAACTCAAGCTGACCGACAAGGGCAGCGGCAAGTACACTTTCACCATGCCTACCGGCAAGGTCGAGGTCAAGGCGACCTTTATGGACGACAACGCGATGCTGAACTTCTTTTTGGATGTTCCGGCAGACAGCTACTACTATGACGCTGTGCTGTGGGCGGCAAAGCAGGGCATCACTGGCGGCACGGATGCCGAGCACTTCTCTCCGAATGTTTCCTGCGCCCGCGACCAACTGGTGACCTTCCTGTGGCGCACAGCCGGAAAGCCTGCGGTGGACTACGCCATGAGCTTCTCCGATGTGAGCACTGACGCTTACTACATCGAGGCGGTCCGCTGGGCAGCGAGCCTTGGGATCGTCAGCGGCTACGGCGATGGCAGGTTCGGTGTGAACAATCCCATCACCCGCGAGCAGATGGCGGTCATGCTCTACCGCTTTGCAAAAGCGCAAGGCATGGATACCACCCAGGGCGGCATGGAGGTTCGCGAATTTGATGATTTCGAGCAGGTGTCCGCTTACGCGGGCGAGGCGATGGCATGGGCGGTCAACACCGGTATCCTCAAGGGCGCGGACAACCAGCTGATGCCCAAGGCCCCCTGCACTCGTGCGCAGATCGTCACAATGCTCCATCGGCTGCTGGCAGACTAATCGGGGATAGCGGCAAAAAGCGGTACAAAGTTAATAAAATGAAAGATCCGGAGCGCATACAAAGTTTCGTATGCGCTCCGGCATTGCTTTGTCTGGAATCAAGGGGCCTCTTTTCGCCGCTCGTCCTTTTCCCTGTGCGGCGCGGGAGAAACGCAAAAGGCTCGACCCCTTATCCGTTTGCGAAATGATGAGTGACGGCCTTGTGTCCCTGAACGGCGACGGTTTTTCTTTTGTCGGCATGGTGAAAAGCCTTACCGCAGCAAAGGGCGATGGAACGCCCCACACGCTGGCGGTGCTGATCCCGGAGGAGGATTACAATCTCGCTGTTGCCAAAAATATTATGCAGACGGTGTTGCTTTCGGCGCTGCTGATGTTTTCTGCCATCGTTTGCTGTCTGTATCTGGCGCGTCGGTATCTCGCTCCGGTGCATCGGGATCTGAATCGGCTGCGGGACGAGAACCGCGGCGGCGAGCAGATGGCGTTTGCTGATTTTGAACCGATCTCCGCCACGCTGCAGGCGCAGGATCGGGAGAATGAGAAGATCATTACAGCGTTGGAGGAAGAAAAGCAGACCGTGCAGGAGCAGGCCGTGCAGCTTTTGGATAAGAATGAAGAGCTGCAAGGGCAGTTTGAAGCGGCGCAGGCCGACGCCCAGCGACTGGCCTACTTCCGGAAATCCGAGATCGATCCGGCAACCTATGAGATGTTCCAGGTTGGCTATGATATGCTGACGCCAACGGAACGGGAGATCTTGGAGGCCCTGGCCGATGGCAGCAGCCCCCGTGAGCTTGCCGAACAACGGAACTGCTCGGAGAGCACCATCGCCACACACCGTAAAAACATTTACAGAAAGCTGGGCATCCACAAAGCCTATCAACTCAAAATCTGCATCGCGCTTCTGCGACAGAATCAAGAATCACAGAATTAAATAAGAAACGAGCCGCCCCTGTCAAGCGTTGAGCCTGACGGGGGCGGATTTGTCTGTCCGTGGGGTTTTTGCCTGTTTTCGTTGCCCTTGTCATCTTATTAAATGATATATCGCATACAAGTAAACAATATTATATCATTCAATGAAACAGTAAAATATATACAGGAAAGAAAGGTGACGAAACTATGGACACGCTTCAGCGGCTGCATCAACTACTGGACGAGCGCGGATGGTCAGAATACCGGCTGGCTAAAAATTGCGGTCTTTCCAACTCTACCATTGCGAATATCTATCACCGCAATACAATTCCCTCCATCAGTACGCTGGAAGCGATCTGTACATCTTTCGGCATCTCGCTTTCTCAGTTCTTCGCAGAGGGCGAAATGGTGGAGCTGACGCCGGAATTGAAGGAGCTTTTTGATAACTGGGTGAATCTGACGCCTCAGCAGAAGGACGCGGTTTTACAGACCATGCGCGCCATGAACCACGATCAGACCTGATACAGAGGAAGCCTTTGCAGGCTTCTTCTTTTTTCGTCCTCTATCGTTTTATTGAACAATAAAACTTCCTGCTTTCGACCGTGTTCGACGGTTTTCCCCTCATGTCTATGCTATATTGCCGTTACGTTAAGCGATAAATATCGCTAAGAGAAATATCAGGAGGGAAACCGTATGAAAACAAATGCCAAGCAGCTTGCCGCGGCGCGGCGCGCCATGGAAGTCATCGCCGCGCGTGAGGGGATCAGCGTGGAGGAAGTCCGCAGGGAAATCAGCCGTGCTATCCTCATGGCGCAGCCAAGAGATGTTGGCATTGTCTCCGAGATTCCGCGCGCCGGTGCGATCCCGACGCCGGAGGAATTGATTGCCTACTGTGCGGCGCGGATACAGAGGGAACGGCGCAATTCAACGCGGCCCCGGAAATAGCGGGCGATGTCAGCTTCTCCAGTTCTTTTTCTCCAGTGCTTCAAAATAGGCCCAGGTCTGCGGCGCGGCATTCCGAAAGATTTCCATGCGTTTTTCGCTGCCGCTGTATGCAATCCAGTAGGCAAAGCTGTCTGCGAAGTATTCCCTGGCGTTGGTTTTGGCGTAATTCCGCAGCCCGGAGTTCTGCGCCTCCGCCAGATATAGCTGCTCATGCTCTGCGGGGAATCCCAGCATCCAATCGAGAAAATGTCCGAATTCGTGGAGCGTCGCGCTGGCCTCCGAGATGTAGATGGCTTTCTGGCTGTAGTTGGTGGCTCCAATGCAGCTCATGTTCAGCTGCTTGCTGAGTTCGCTGATGTAGTTGAAGTCGATACGGTATGTCCAGCCAGCCACCTCAAAGGCGGCAAGCATCGGCTCCGGCACCTGCCGCAGCGCCAGCAGGTAGTCGTTGATGTTGACGCCTGCCGCGTTCACTAACGTCACCGGAGCTGCCGGGGCTGTCACGGCGAAGGCTCTGGTCAGAATTGCGTGAAGAAGCATGGCAGCGTCCCTGCGGGTGACGATCTCGTTTGCATCATCCTCCTCGCCGCAGAGCTGAAGCTTCTTCCCGATGCGGATACAGTTTTCATGATCGGGCAGCGACACGCCGCCCGCATAGAGTACGCTGTCGTAAACGGGGATCTTGGCTGCGGCAAAGGCGCTTTTGAGCAGCGATCCCCGACATAGCTGGATATTGGGCGCGGAGAGTGCGGTTTCGTTCAGCCAGCCATTCCGGTAGGATTGTTCCACAGCGCTTTGGCTCAGTTCGCTCCACGAGTTTCCTTTGGTTTCCACACCATAGGCGCGGCAGAGCATGACAGCCCATTGACTGGTTGTAACCGGCGCATCCGGGGAGAAGCATCCGTTCCCTGTTCCTTGCGTGATCTCATGCTCCGCAAGATACATCACGCTCTCATAGCAGTCCGCAGTTTCCGGCACGTCATCAAAGCCTGTGCAGGCAGCGGAAGCAGCTGCGGGCAGGATCAATGCCAGGACAAGGATGCAGACAGCCAGCACTGTTCTTCTAACGATCATCTTCATAAGTTCCTCCATATTCTTGTTCTTTCTCTGTCCTGTATCCTCCGGTAGAGTAGGCTCTTCTGGATGCGCCATGGTGACGCTACCCTATGGACAGAATTTTGAGAGTAAAAACGTCACAGTCCCCCCTTGGCGGGAGGCTGTGACGTTTTATGCTTGGTCAGCCGGTATAAATTGCTGGTGAGACTGCCGTTGGAGCGGCGGCGGTTCCGCTTCTCGATGAGCTGCCTGTGTTCCAGATCTGCCAGTGCCCGCTGGACTGTCCGCGGCGAAAGTCCCAATTCACGGGCAA
>ULZN01057861.1_pt1 | contig 36006 bp, 36 predicted proteins | sample 1963091 | NCBI WGS metagenome assembly ULZN01 (sample SAMEA4835889, study PRJEB28245) | human gut metagenome | biome: gut microbiome; material: fecal sample | place: Denmark | collected 2008 | reverse complement strand
CCCAAACCAGGCGCTCTAGCCAAGCTGAGCCACACCCCGAAGGATTTGTTTGCGTTCTTTCCGTGACGCAAGAATTAGTATATAGCAAAGGAAAGAATATGTCAACAACTTTTTTTATTTTTTTTATATTTTTTTTAAAGGGTAGATTTGCAAGGTAATTGCAACACCCCTGTTGCGTTTACTTTGACAGTTAAAAACGTTGCATTAAACTAGATGGATAATTTATTACAAATTGTAATAATTACCGAACATAAAAATATAATAACAGAAAGGAAAATTTATATTATGAAAAATTTAGCTTATGTTACTTTACTGATTGAGTCTAACAATGAAGATGATTTTGAATCTAAATCAAATGATATATTTGATGATATGACATGGAGTAAACTTAATGGTTTATTAGAACCATCATACACAATTAGAGGCACAATTGCTAAAACTGCAATTCATTTTAATGGAGACAGTTCTCAACATAAAAAAGTAAAACTTACCGAAAAGGCATATCAAAAACATATTTCAGAATTAAAAAAATATGATTTTTAAGATTAACATGTACCCATAAATTTGATTTATGGGTACATAAATACACTATTTATGATTTTTTAATGGTATAATTTGTTTTCCAGAAGTAATTTCTGCATGGTTATTATTCCATTCTGCGTAGATAAGAATAGGTTGCTTATAATTATATAGCTTTTTGTTATATTCTTTAAATAATTCTGTAGAATCAAAATGAATATCAATTATAAAATTATTTCCATTGTAAGGAAAACTGAATTTAATTTTATTGGATTTAGTGTCATAACTATGATATAAGCATTCAACAAGCTTTATTCCAGATATATATTTTGTATACAAATAGGATGTTTTGCGCCCTGCAAATATTTCTTTAATTTTTATTCCATTAATTTCATCATCAATATCATTCATTAAGCAAACAGCAAATAATTCACGCACTGTATGTATATATAACATTTCTTTTTTGTGCTCTGTTGGAGATGTTTGGGGAAAAACAGGTTTTTTAACTATGTCATTCGGTTTTTTATCATTCGCATTTTTTATAATATCCAATAATCCATTAAGGGAAAAATCCGAAGTATCATAATCATTTTTACTTCCCGACTCTTTTAAATTAATATCATTCCAACATCCTTCTATATGTTGGCTACTTGGTTTTTTTACAAAATGCGTTCTTACTTTGTTAGAATTTAAAGCTGAAACTGAAAATTCACAATTGCATCTAGTGTTTTGACAATAAAAAGTATCATTTTGTTCATTTGGTGTAACATCTTCTGCTCTTTTTTTATTAATATGTTCTTTTTCACAATATGCTATGAAAGACATTTTTATCTCCTTTTAATTGTAATCATTGTTAATAAGTACTTCTATCATATAAATTACATACTCAGGCGGTTTTCTAACTCCTTGTTCCCAATGCTGTAGTGTTCCAATAGGGATATGAAATTTTTCTGCGAATTTAGACTGCGAAAGCCCTGTAGATTCTCTTAATTCTTTTATCGTAATTGTACTCACCACCTTTATTTTGATTTTTTATATCATCCTCTGTTATAATCGCTATATGCCATTGGTATATATTTTTACACAGGAGAAAATTTATGTCTATATTTAAACACCTTACACATGAGCAACGAGTTCTAATAGAAGACCGTCTTAATCACAAAATATCCATTCGTGCAATAGCAAAAGAATTAAATAAATCACCATCAACAATTTTGCGTGAAATTCAAAATCATTCTATGGCTATTCCGACCTCAAGTAACGACTGTGCCAGTAAAAGAGATTGTCATTTTCATCATATTTGCGGAGACAATAATTGCAATCGTAAATGTTATGCATGTCTATCCTTATGTACTAGGCACTGTGAGAATTATAAAAAATCTTCTTGCCGTAAATTAGATATTTCACCATACCTCTGCAACGGCTGCAAATCTATTAATTTTTGCGTATATGATAAAAATATTTATAAATCAACAGAAGCTCAGTCTCAATACATTAATACACTTACATCTTCACGCTCAGGTTTTGATGTAACAGATGAAGAATTAGATATAATAAATACTTTAGCATCACCATTAATCAAAAATGGGTTATCTCCATATCACATCAAGCAAACTTATCAAGAAGAACTTATTATTAGTGAATCCACTTTACGCCGAATGATTGATAAAAATATACTCGAAGTACGAAACGTAGACCTCCGTGATAAAGTAAAACGAAAACCTCGTAACAAAACTTCACACAATATATCACCTCTGTCCGCAACAAAAATCGGTCATTTTTATGGTGATTATTTAAGTTACCTAGAAGAAAATGATGTCAGTATTGCCGAAATGGATTGTGTAAAAGGAAAGAAAGACGAAGACGCAACCTTACTCACCTTAACAATTCCATCCCTGTCATTCCAACTCGCCTTTATAATGGACAACCAGACTACTGAAGCAGTGGTAAAAACTTTAAATAAAATCGAAACTTCATTAGGATATGAACTATTCAATCAGATTTTTCCTGTTATCCTAACCGACAATGGCTCTGAGTTTGCTGACATTCCGGGTATGGAAGCTTCTTGTGTAACAGAAAAGCAACGAACCAAAATATTTTTCTGTGAACCAAATAGGTCTGACGAAAAAGGATCATGCGAAAATCACCATAAAATGATTAGATATATCATTCCAAAAGGTTCTTCACTGGAACCGTATACACAGGCAGATATAACACTTATGATGAACCACATCAATAGTTATAAGAGAAAAGCTCTTTTCGGATTAAGTGCATACAATTTAGCTCAAAATGCTTTACCTGATGATTTCTTTACATTATTAGGCATTGAAGAAATCCCCGCAGAAAAAATAATTTTAAGACCTTCTCTTATAAGTAGTCAGCAAAGTAACTGCAACATTCTTTAAAAGGTGTTGCGATTACTTTGACAGCTCATGCCATATACACCATCATAGGAAATTCAAATTTGACAATTATTTTCTTCTTTCTAGGAAGTAGACGCAACAGAGGCGTTGCATTTACTTTGAAAATTTAGCTATTTTTTTTAAAGTGGCTGCCGGACAGCTTAAAAGAGCTTCCCGGCAGGCATTTTATCCGTATACGTTGCAATTGAACGCCTATACTCTAGATCACCTTCACAAGCATCTCTTTCATGGCGCGAAGAGCCTTGCCTCGATGGCTTATGGCATTCTTCTGCTGGGGAGTAAGCTCTGCAGAAGAGCAGCCGTACTCATCTAAATAGAAGATAGGATCATAACCAAAGCCGTTGGCTCCTGCTATCTCCCATCCTATGTAGCCCTCCATAGTCTGTCTGGTCACAAGTTCCTTTCCATCCGGCAGCACTGCGGCGATAGCGCACACAAAGCGGGCTGTACGCTTCTCCTTTGGCACACCGTCAAGGCGTTCTATAAGGTTATTATTCTTTATATCATAGGAAGTATCCTCGCCCATATAGCGCGCTGAATATACTCCAGGTTCCTTATTCAGATAGTCAATCTCAAGTCCTGAGTCGTCTGCGAGAACAATTGCATCTGTGTGTGCCGCAATTGCGCGGGCCTTAATCAGCGCATTGTCTTCAAAGGTCTTCCCATCCTCCACTATATCCACATTGATACCTGCTTCCTTCATTGAACGGATATCCACGTCACAGTCTGAAAGTATCTCTTTGATTTCTCTGAGCTTATCCTTGTTTCCTGTTGCAAATATGATTTTTGTCATAATATATTTCCTTCCTTCTTTTTCTATTCGAACAATTTCCAGATACAGCTAGTAGCCTTCATCAAAGGCCTGCATGATTGCATTGTATATACCCTGAGCTGCCTGTTTCTGATAGTCTGCATTGGCCAGATTGTCAAGCTCCTGTCTGTTGGTCATGAAGCCCACCTCCACAAGTGCAACCGGAGCCTCACTTGTTCTTATTATATATATGTCATCTGCAGGAAGCAGCCCAAATGCCCTGTTTCCTGTCGCAGCTGTCACGTTATCCATGCAAATCTGTGCAAGGTGTTTACTTCCGAGCTCTCTGTCATCTGACTGGCTGTAGAGCACCTGCGTACCCGAAACCGCGGTGAAATTGCCCTTTTCATATGAGTTGCAATGCACGCTTATAAATAAATCCGCATCCGCCTTATTGGCAAGTGCCGCTCTCTGCTGCAGTGTAGGATTGGTATCTGTTGTCCTGGTGTAGAATATCCCAAGCCTTTTGTCACCTGAATAGCTGTCAAGCTGTTCCTTAAGTGCCAGCACTATGTCCAGATTGATGCTTTTTTCCTCTATTCCGTTTCGCACGGCACCGGTCATACGGCCGCCGTGACCTGCATCTATTATGATGACCTTATCGTATATATCATGCAGATTGACAAAGCTCAGATAAAGATATCCATTCTCTATGCGCTGCTTCACCTGATAGAGCTTGTCTGTAGTGATAGCTATCACACCATCTGCCCCTTTGCGGTAATACTGCATGGAGTCTATATGATTTGACCTGCCTGTCATGGAATACTTCGTAAAGTAATTATCCACATCAGCCTTAAGCTTTACATAGACCGTCTGCGTCAGGGCATCGTTTTCCACCGATATACTCTGGCGCTCCCCTTCTGAGTCGTCCGGCAACTCTATCCTTAAATCATCCTCAAAGCCGGCTTTCTCCTGCAATATCTCATCAGGGTTCTTCTCCTGCTTTGCATCTGAGGAAGCCTTGACATAGTTTTGCAGCACATTATCCTCCAATGCTTTTGCCATATCATACTTCTCATTTATAGCCGGAAGCTTTTCAAGCGTGACCGGCACGATAAGTGCAAGCATAACGAAAAATACTGTTATTATCTTTAGAATATTTCTGTACATATCATCTATTATCAGAAAAGGCCTTTATACAGAGGTTACAATCCTGTTTTTCCTTTACATTGATATATGCCACACCATCATAGCTGATGTAGCCCTCGCCATCATCCAGATTGACCGTAGACATGTATGCTTCTCCCGAGTTGTACTCTATAGCCATCGGATGAGTCGAGCCCGGTGTATTTATATAAAGTACAATGGCATAACGCTCACCGGACTCCAAATCAACAGGCTCATCAAAATCAACAGTGTAATAGCCTGCATTTTTTAGTGACCCCTCAGCCACCAGCGTCTTATTTTTAAAAGAATACTCATTCTCAAAATTCTTAACTACATACAGCTTGTATGAGGTATCCGCTGCTGTAGCATAAAAGCCGGAAGCCCTTAGTGATTCAGCCGACTGTGCGGTAAATATGTTGGCTCCGTACATATCCTCCTTGTCGTAGCCCATCTTTCCTACCCAGCCACACAGGTCACTCTGGTATATATTATCATAATTGTCAGCACTCTCTATATCTGTATAAACAACATTGTGCGTGCCCACATTTGTATCGTAGTATGACACATAGAACACCCCATTGTCTCCAAAACTGCTGCCCCAGCTGTTCTGGCATATAAAGGCTCCATCTCCTTCCAGATCCACATTGAAGTTTTCCTTAGGGTAATTGTCATCCCAGCCAATTATAACCACATCATGATTTGGCTTATCTTGACCCATATAACAGTAAGAATTAGTCTGCTTATTGTAATAAGGCGTCTTTGTCTTTGAGCTTGCTATTGTACTGTAAAGCGATGTCTGCACACCACCATATTTGAAAACAGCCTCCTTTATGCCCTGATAGTCCTTTCCATCTATGATAAGCATCTGCTGCACATGCTTTACTGCAGCAAGATCATCGCGTGTCACTCCATCTCCGTAAGGATCATCCGCGTCATAAACCGGTCCCTGCCATGCTGCTAGATATGCCATTCCCATGGTATACTCTCCCCCGTCATACTGATTGACGTTGAATGAATTGCTCATACTCATATGATCCACGGAAAACAAAAGCTGCTCCTCCGGCATAAGGGCTGACTCGAGTGCACTTGTGGCCGCAAAAGCCCAACAGGTGCCATAGCTGCCCTGATCCCTGATTAGTGACACACGCTGTCTTTCTCTCAGATCATACTTTGTTGGCACCGTTGATACACCCTCGGATTTGTCTGTCATAGTGAGTGTATTTGTCGCCGTATCAAAGCTGCAGGTCATATCCAAAAGTTTAGACAGCTTGTCTAAGCTTGCATAAAACTGCCCCTTATACTGTACAAAGCCATTGTCGTCTGCCAGCTTGAAATCAGCTGTCAGACTGTGCTTTTCCACCAGAAGCTCATTTTTATTGTATACATGTGCACTGCTGTTTAGTGCATCGCGAAGCATAGACACGGGAACCATTATATTCCTGTTCTCATCCATATACACATGCTCATCCTCGCTCGTATACTCCTTATTTTCTATCCTAAGCCTGATGGTGGTGCCATTTACATCAGCAGCCACAAGCGGACTCCATATAGTATTATCTATCTGTGCTCCTCTGAACGCGCCAAGTGTAGAGCTGTCCTTTGCATATATGTAAAAATTAGACACAAAGATAAGTGCCAAGATGAATGTAAATGCAATATATCTCTTTGAATATTTCATATACCCTGCTAATCCTTTTTCCTTCTCGGAGGCTTAGGCCCCATAAACTGATAAAAATATGTCTTTATCATACCATTGTAGATTTTCCTGTTTTTGTCAGCTTTTCTGCCGATATAGCGCTCTGTATCCTCATAGCTCGTAATCAGATACATCGACCATGCATCAAGCCTCTTATAAGCTTCTCCAATCTGTGAATACAGTGCCGGGAGCGCTGATTTCTCCTCGAGTCGCTCACCGTATGGAGGATTTGAGATAATAAATCCGTACTTCTTCGGGTGATGCAGGTCGGCCACAGCCCTCTGCTGGAAATGAATCATGTGCTCCACTCCGGCTCTCTTGGCATTTTCCCTGGCTGCAGCCACCACATCAGGGTCAATGTCATAGCCCTGGATGTCCACCTGCACATCCTTATCTATCATATCCTCAGCCTCCTGCACAGCCTCATACCACAGCTTTCTTGGTATGATATTGGTCCAGCTCTCAGCTGTAAACTCCCTGTTCATACCGGGTGCTATATTAGCTGCCATCATGGCTGCCTCTATCGGAAATGTACCACTGCCGCAAAACGGATCCACAAGTATTCTGTCTGCATGCCATGGTGTAAGCATGATGAGCGATGCTGCAAGTGTCTCAGTCAACGGCGCCTTGCTCGTTGCCAGACGGTATCCTCTCTTGTGAAGGGAATCCCCCGATGTATCAAGTGTCACCATCACCTCATCCTTGTACAGAAAAACCCTTACCGGATACTGTGCTCCGTCCTCCGGGAACCAGTCAATGTGATAAGACCTCTTCATTCTCTCAACCATAGCCTTTTTCACGATAGACTGTATATCAGATGGTGAAAAAAGCTTACTCTTTATGGAAGAAGCCTTTTTCACCCAGAATCTGCCGTCCTTTGGAATATAATTTTCCCATGGGAGAGCCTTTACATTTTCAAAAAGCTCATCAAATGTGGCAGCCTTAAAGCGTCCTACCTGAAGTAATACTCTCTCTGCGCCTCTTAAGAATATATTCGCTCTGCATATAGCCTCAGCATCGCCCTCAAACGATACCCTGCCGTCCTCCACACGTGTTATCTCATATCCCAGATCATATATCTCCCTCTTGACTACTGCCTCAAGGCCAAAATGACATGGCACAACAAGCTCAAATCTATTCATATATTGTGTAACTGCCTTTCTATAATTGTACTTTACATTGTTATCTAATATTGTTGCATAAATTTCAATTTTTTTAAATAGTTTCAGCCATATTTCTGCAACTTTTTTTGATATCCGCACATAGCATTGTATCCACCTATGACTGTCGCTGTATCAAAACCGCGATTTCCCAGATATCTGGCCAGCTTCATGCTGCTTCCACCATGCGTGCAGTAAAAAATCACACTCTGTGACGCATCGAGTTCACTCTCATATGAATCCGTGATATCCATAGGCATACTGAGTGCGCCTTTCCAGTGCGACCTGTCATATTCCTCTCTTGTTCTTATATCTATAAGCAGTGCATTCATTTCTTTTTGCACCTTATAAAGCTCATCCGCATAAACTATTTTAAATTTCATACATCCATACGCCAAAATACGAATTTACATTATGATATTCATTTTATTATGAGATGTGAACTGCGATAAATCACCAAAATCATTACAGCCGGTGCTTTAGTACTTTAGCTCTTTAATAAATTAACTCGTTTTGTTAAAATTATATTATTTTGTGTTTCAAAGTATTGCTTTTTAATTACTGTTATTTTATAATGTTTCCGAAGAGAGAAATCTTTTCAATGTTATACCTCTTATTAATTATTTATACTCCCCTCAAAAGAGCCGGTCACATGACCGGCTCTTTTATACTGCTTATATTTTTTATATTTATCAATCCAAAAGCATCTCATACTCGGCTAACGGCAGTGGCTTTGAATAATAAAAGCCCTGTATACTGTCGCAGTCTATATTCTTCAAAAACTCTACCTGCTCCTGACTCTCAACACCCTCGGCGGTCACGCAGATTCCCAGCTCCTTGGCCAGTGCTATCGTGTGCACAAGCAGCCTCTCACCATTTGAATCTCCTATATAGTCAATCAGGCTCTTGTCGATTTTGAGTGTATCAAAGCACTTCATATTGAGGGTAACAAGTGATGAATAGCCTGAGCCAAAATCATCCACCAAAAGCGGAAATCCATTGCCATGGAATTTATCCGCAATACTCTTGATTTCATCATTATCGACCGCTGCACTCTCTGTAATCTCTATAGGCACAAGATGTGTGTATATGCCGATTCTTCTTGCTATATCATGATATCTTTTGACCACAGACTCAAAGTACAGGCTCGCTCTGGACAGGTTGATTGAGATAGGAACTATTTTTTTCCCTTCATCAAGCCATCTTCTCTGATGTGTACACACCTCGCGGAATACATACTCATCAAGCGCCTTAATCATGCCGTTTCTTTCAAAAAGCGGTATAAATTTGGATGGCGGAATAATCTCATTATTTTCTCTTCTCCACCTGACAAGTCCCTCTGCACCGACCAGCTTGTTGGTCTTTGGAGCATACTTGGGCTGATACCATATCTCAAAATGATTGTCATTTAAATCCCGGTAGAAGTTATCCTCCATCTGCTTTTCTTCGACAATCCTTTCTGTATCGGCCTGACTGTATATCTGATAGAGCACGTCCTTCCGCTCCTTGATCCGATTCTTGGCAAAGTTGGCCTCGCCGTATGCTTCCTCAACCTTTTTTCCCGGCTCCCATTTTGTCACACCAAAGTATGGCTGAATCTTTGGAATCTTTAAGGATTCTGAAACCTTAATAAGCTGTAAATTGATGGTCTCTATCTTTCTGATAACCTTATTTATCTTGTCATCCGCAAAGAAAATAACAAATCTGTCTGCATTTATATGACCTGATATGTCATTATATCCTACAACACCGCGTATATTTTCAGAAATCCATCTAAGCGCCTCATCGCCCTTTGCCACACCACAGATGGAGTTCACTATCTTGAAGGAGTGAATATCCATGGAAATCAGATATCCTGATACGTTTCTGTCACGCAGCTTCTTTTTAAAACTCTCGTAATTGTTGCCTCCGGTCACTGCATCCACATACGCTATACGCTCAAGCTCTCTTTGCTTCTCCGGGCTTATATCCGAAAAGCCCGCTATCATCTTGTGCAGCTCTCCCACGCCAGACACATTGACAAACTTTGCTCTGCAATACTGTACCTGTCCATCCCTCACGATGCGGTAATCATGCTGATAGGTATCCTTTATCAAAAACTGCCTGCGCAGATTATTAATTGATGTCTCTAAAAGCATGTGAAGCTTATCCTCTTCTAAGACGATAGCATTTACATACTGTTCCATCATCTCATTATAGCCCGGTTTTGACTCAAGCACTTCTCCAAACATAGCACGGACAGAAGGATTCATCCTGTACGGATACATCTTATTGTTGTCTACATCTACATAGTAGATACTGTTGAAGTTGCTTCCTAAAGCATTCACCATCTCACTCTCGTTAAGACGCTCATCAAGCTGCTCAGCAAGCCCTATTGCCTCAACTGTTCTGCCATCATCATCAAAGCAAATCGACTTGAATGATATCCTGTAGGTATCTGTTCCTTCCTTGGCATGCAGTACTACAGTAGCAAATTTTTCTCCCTCTGCAATCTGTTTAACAGCCTTCAGCAGATTATTCCTGTCAACCATGCTGTCTATAAACGGATTGTTTATAATATCCACATTTTTCTCTTCTGAGTCATCTAATGAATCCTCTGATAAAAAAGACCTCAAACGGCATTCCTGCGGAAAGCACTTAAAAACATACTTTCCCCAGGATGCGAATGCGGTCTTTATATCCATCTCTATATTGTTTTCATCATCAAATCTATTACTCATAATAATTCCCACAAAAATAAAATAATTATTAAAACTCTTTCATACCTATCACTACTATATCATTAGTAAGTCATTTCGTAAAGTTTTGTTTTTACTAATTTTGTTCTTTTTGTGTATTTTATGAATATATATTTTATTTTATAGCGTCGAGTGCGTTTGAGATATCTGCAATCAAATCCACCTTGTCCTCAAGACCTAAGCTTATTCTGATAAGCTCTGCCGGCACTCCTGCTTCCTTAAGCTGCTCATCATTCATCTGACGATGCGTGCTTGTTGCCGGATTTAAGCAGCAGGTTCTCGCATCTGCCACATGTGTCTCGATTGCACCAAGCCTTAATGCCTTCATAAATGCAGACGCTGCCTCTCTGCCGCCCTTTAAGCCAAATGATACGACTCCGCAGCCTCCGTTTGGAAGATACTTCTGTGCTCTCTCATAGTATTTGTTTGAAGGAAGCCCTGAGTAGTTTACATAGGCAACCTTTGGATGATTTTCCAAAAATTCAGCCACTGCCTGTCCATTTTCCACATGCTTTGGCATACGCACATGAAGTGACTCAAGGCCAAGATTCAGCATAAATGCATTCTGTGGTGACTGCATAGAACCAAAATCGCGCATAAGCTGTGCTGTACATTTGGTGATAAACGCACCTTCCTTGCCGAATTTCTCTGCATATGTGATGCCATGATAGCTGTCGTCAGGTGTGCACAGTCCCGGATATTTATCTGCATGTGCCATCCAGTCGAATTTGCCGCTGTCTACGATTGCTCCGCCGAGTGTGGCTCCGTGTCCGTCCATGTACTTTGTGGTAGAGTGTGTGACAATATCTGCGCCCCACTCAATTGGTCTGCAGTTTACAGGTGTCGGGAAGGTATTGTCCACTATAAGCGGTACTCCGTGCTCGTGTGCCACCTTTGCAAAAAGCTCTATATCAAGCACCGTAAGCGCAGGATTGGCAATAGTCTCACCAAACATAAGCTTTGTGTTTGGTCTGAATGCTGCATTCAGCTCCTCCTCTGTAGCATCAGGAGATACGAATGTAGCTGTAATACCCATCTTTGCCATAGTTACCGCGATGAGGTTGAAGGTGCCTCCATAGATGGATGATGATGCCACGATATGGTCTCCGCACTCACATATGTTGAACATGGCATAGAAATTGGCTGCCTGTCCTGATGATGTGAGCATGGCAGCAGTGCCACCCTCCATAGCTGCGATTTTTCTTGCTACCGTGTCACAGGTTGGATTCTGCAGTCTGCTGTAGAAATAGCCCTCTGCCTCAAGGTCAAAAAGCTTTCCCATGTCCTCGCTTGTGTCATATTTGAATGTAGTTGACTGAATAATCGGAATCTGTCTCGGCTCTCCGTTTCCGGCTGCATAGCCTGCCTGTACACACTTTGTACCTATACTGTATTCTTTCATTGTGCTTCTCCTTTATTATGTTAATGTTTCAGTTGGATATAGTATATTACATTTGGCGCGTTTTGACAAATTCTTCAAATCGTGGAAGTGTGAGAGTAATTTTACCGTACTCAGAGGTATCTATAACCCCCTTTCTTTTGAGCCGGTCTCTATATACCGAGAATAATCCTGAATTCATATCCAGTTTTTCTCTGATTTCTTTTACCTTTTCTTCACCACTTACTGATATTTCCAACAATATTTTTTTATCAAGCTCTGACAGCTCCGACCAGATTTTACTGTACACATACTCATCAAGGCACTGATCATATTCCGGTAAAATATCTTCTATCGTGTGATCATCCCTGTTTTCCCAGTAAAGATATCCCAATACCTGGAATGCAAAAGGATATCCCTTTGTAAGAGCTGCCATTTTGTCTGCCTCTCTTTGATCCAGTTCAAAAATATCCATATAGTGTTTCCTGACTGCTGTAAAGCTAAGTGGCTCAAGCATTATCTTAGGCGCCCTGTACAAAAATGTAAGTGCCTTGTCGTTCTGCAGATCATATATATTTTCAAACAGCCCCGTCATAAGCAGAAAAATAGGATAATCCTGTCTCAGAAATATCTGAAATGAACTGACAAATACTTTTACAAATTCACAGTTCATAACCTCATCAACTGAAATGAGTAACCGCTTATTATGTTTCTTTATATTTTCAAGCATCAATTCCAGCACATTTTCTATATCCGTAACCGGTGCTGCATTTTCTATGGAAACGCCCAGTCCAAACGCTGAAAAATCCAGTTTTGCATTGACAAATATTTTATTCATCTGAGGCATACTGTAAATCTTAGCTGCAAGGCTCTGAAGCATATCTCTCGTAGGGTTAAGCTCAACTGTCAGCCATTCCTCATCCTTCTTTATCTCTGATACTATATTGGTCATCATAACCGTTTTGCCCGATCCCCTTACCCCGGTTATCATAAAAAGCTGGTTTGCAGGATTTTCTGACCTAAATGTCTCTACTATCTGATTGGTCTGTGAGATTCTTGATATATATTGCAGTGGTTTTTTCCCGAATGATAATGTAAATGGATTTTGCATTTTGTTTTCCCCTTATATAACTTTATATAACTTTTTGTTTCGTATATAAGTTTATATAGCCTTATATAACTTTGCATTTATTATATAACTTTATATAACTTTTGTCACCATAAATTCTTAATCTTTAAAAGCATCTTTATAAGATATTTTATCTACCAGCGCTTCATAACTGCTATCATCAGCTTGTACTATCTCTCTGACATTGTGCTGCTCTAATGCTGCTGTTGTTTTTTCACCTATTGAGTATGCTGTTTCCACGTATGCATTCTCCGGCAGCATATGAAAAAATCTTTCCACATTTGATGCGCTTGTAAAAACAGCTTCACTTACCATGTTTCCAATGCTTTCAGGAATACTCTCATATGCCTGCTCATTTACATATGCATCAATCTTTTCTAATTCACATATTTCTTTAAGCCCTGCCTCAAGGTCAGGTGAAGCCTCCTTTGCCGAGAAAATGCAGACTTTGATTTCATCATTATCGCCCATATACGAACTCAATTCTCCTGCAAGTCCTTTTCCGGTCTGTTCTGCCGGAATAATATCTGCCTTTATGTGATGCCTTGCAAGTTCCTTTTCTGTAGCTTTTCCCACCACTGCAAACCTTGCATTTGCTATAAGCCTGATGTCTGCCCCTGCCAGATCCAGATTATAGAAAAATGATCTTACACCATTTTTGCTTGTAAAAACTATCCAGTCAGCTGATCTTACCTTATCGGCAAATTCAGGAATTATTATCGGGTTTATTATGCCTGTCTTAACCGGTGTGACATCTGCTCCAAGCTGCTGTAATTTTGCTATCAATTCGTTTGTTTTGATATACGGTACTGTGATTTTTCTTCCAAACAGCGGTCTTTTTTCAAAGAAATCAAGCCTGTCATTCAGTGAAACCACATCTCCAACAACGATTATAGCCGGTGATGTCAGCTTTGCTTCCTCAATCTTTTCTCCGATATCCGCAAGCGTTCCTATACATTTGCGCTGCGCGGCAAGTGTGCCATTCGATATCACTGCTGCCGGAGTATCCGATCTTCTTCCTGCTTTCATAAGCCCTGCTGCAATGCTTTTTACATGCGCAAGTCCCATCAAAAATACGCAGGTGATTGTCTCATCTGTAAGAAGGGAATAGTCTATATCTGCCTCCTCATCCTTTCTGCTGTGCGCAGTGATGACCTGAAATCCTTTTGCTATGCCTCTGTGTGTGATAGGTATTCCTGCAGCCGCAAGCGCTGCAACCGATGAACTGACTCCCGGTACCACTTCTACCTCCACATTTCTATCTACCAGGTAGAGAGCTTCCTCTCCGCCTCTTCCAAATACATACGGATCTCCGCCCTTTAAACGGACTACAAGCTCATGATATTTTGATTTCTCGTACAAAAGCTCGTTTATGGCATCCTGCTTCATGACATGGTTGTGATTTTCCTTGCCCACATAAATAAGCTCACAGCCTGCCTTTGCCATTGAAAGAAACTCTGGTGATGACAGCCTGTCATACACCAGACAATCCGCCTGTTTTATATATTTTTCTCCTTTTAAAGTGAGCAGGCCCGTATCTCCCGGTCCTGCTCCAACTAATACTACTTTTCCTGTGTTTTCTCTCATGATTTTCCTAATTATTTTTCTACTGAATTATTATGATTAAAAATTATGACTTGATATTTTTTTAGTCGATTTCTAATTTATACCGAATATCGTGCACCGCACGCTCCACAATATTGTTTCTGTCTGATGTCATATCCCATACCTGCTCTGTCCTTGCTAGCTGTTTTCCATCCTCCGAGCCAAACATCGCAAGAAGCTTTAGCCTGTTATTTTTGTTGCTGTCATTACCGCGGTCTTTTTCACTTACAATATCACAGTATGCAGCCACAGGCAGATGACAGTTTCCACCGATTCGCTTTAAAAATTCTCTCTCAATGCCTGCGCACAGATTGGTTTTCTCATCTGACAAAGCATCAAGCTTTGCCATCAGCTTAGCATTGTCAGCACGTAGCTCAAGCGCCAGTGTGCCCTGTGCCGGAGCCGGAATCATATCATCCTCTGAAAAGTACTGTGTGATCTCAGAATCTCTTCCGATACGCTTTATTCCCGCCGCTGCAAGTACGATTCCATCCAGCCTGTATTCGTTATACTTATTCTGTTTTTCGTTAGCTATCTCATTGTTATTTACAGTATTATCGGCAATCTCTTCATATATAATTTCACCATCATATAGCTTACGAAGCCTTGTATCGATATTTCCGCGTATGCCAACCACCTTAAGGTCAGGACGCAGCTTTAAAAGCTGATACTTTCTGCGCTTGCTTCCGGTTCCTATCACGGCACCATGAGGAAGCTCATCCAGTGAAGCGGCATTTTTTAGTACCAAAACATCCCTTGGATCTTCACGCTTCCATGCCTTTGCAAATGTAAGCCCTGCTACCGGTTCATCAGGCATATCCTTCATGGAATGGACTGCCATATGAATCTTTCCCGATAAAAGCTCGTCCTCTATCTCCTTTACGAAGATACCCTTTGAGCCAATCTTATCGAGCGACTTTTTCTGCTCTAAATCGCCTGTTGTCTTTATGATAACAGCCTTAAAATCATCATCCGGATATGCTCTTTTTAACTTATCTATCACGTAATCAGTCTGAACAAGAGCAAGCTTTGAGCCTCTCGTTCCTATTAAATACCTCATTTTACTCTCCTACGGATCATGCCATTTTCCATTTATAATTTATAAATGAACAACAACTTAAAATCTGTAATACCATACTTTAAACTATATTTCCGGAATCCTTCCATTATCAATAGCTGCACACAAGATTTCTTTAAATACACGCATTCTCTCGGCTTGAGTGTCATATTGCGCTATTACTTTTTCGCGGATCTGTCCCATGTATTCGTTCAGCTCACCAAGAAACGGAGTAAGAACCTCCTGCTCTTTGCCTTTCAGATACTGAGTCAGCACAGGGCTGTTTCCTCCGCTCGAAAATGCCGCAACAAGATTCTTTTCCTTTATGTATGACGGAAAAATAAAGCTGCAATCAGCCTTCTGATCGACCGCATTTACCATGATGTCATTAGCTTTGCAATACTCTGCAATCTCATGATTTAAAGCATTGTCATCAGTGGCAGCGATAACCATTTCCATGCCATCACAGTCTTTTCGTTCAAACTTTCTTTTTATGAACGTAATTCTATCTGCTGCATCCGAGTCCGTCTGATTGTTTTCTATATTTGCCGTATATGAGCCCGTTTTATCCTCGCTCGCTATATCATCAATTGTAAGCTTTCTCAGCTCATCACATATATCCTCTGCCACAACCGTGACCTTCGCGCCAAAATCCAGCATTACGATCACCTTGCGGTATGCCACTTTTCCACCGCCGACGATCAGACACTCTCTTTCCGTCATATCAACAAACATCGGAAAATACGCCATTTTTATCTCCCTGTAATACCATATCCATACTTTATTTCATATATTATTTCATGCCTTATTTTATACTTTATTATACGCTTTATGCTTTATTTTCCACCTTATTCTTCACACTGTAACCGTTTAATATTCCTGCAAAAACAGGACGAAGCTTAGCAGAAAACACTGCTGCCGATACGCATAATATAAAGTCCGGTGCAACAGTTATCAGACAGTAATCTACTATTACGATGCCCCAGCTGACAGGTGTTGCCACATAGAAATTCTTCATGCAGTAAAAGTATATTGTTCCAACTGTATAATATGCCACCAGTCCGACCGTTGCCGGAAGAATGAGTGTAAACGCATTGGTCTTTTTAAGCTTTTCTGTAATCGCTCCGATTAAAAATGCGGCAAGCACAAAGCCTAAGAGGAATCCAAAGCCCGGTCTTAAAATGTATGTAGGACCACCGCCTGCCGCAAATACAGGCACTCCCACCAGTCCGATGCACAAATATACTATCACGCTAAGCGATGCCAGTTTTGCCCCGAGCAGAAATCCCGCCATCAGCACAAAGAACCACTGTAATGTAAAATGCATGGTGTACATAGGAAGCGGAATATCAATCTTGATAAATGCTCCAACTGCTATAAGTGCCGCAAAAAGCGCACATGTTGTAAGTTCCTTCGTTTTTAATTTCATTTTCGAACGCTCTTTCGTTTTATTAAATATACATGCTATAATAACATCTTTCTCTAAAAAAGAAAAGCCATCTTCGATGAAGCTGACTTTTCTTTGCAGCTTTCGCTGCGACTCAAAACATTAACATATGATTTAGAAGTAATATTCATCAGAATATATTCGTAAATCCTCTTTCGTGACCTGTCCACCCTCGATATGAAACGAGTTGATTACAGGATTTTCTGCCATAAGCGACATTATCATGTAGCTCGCATTTGGATCATATGCAAGCTTTATATCCTCATCCGATGGCCTTGAAGGGCTAGACGGATGTGAATGCCAGTTGCCAAGCGGCTTAAGGCCGTTTGCTCTCATGTCCTTTATGGCTGCCAGCTGCTCCTTTGGATCCATTGTGAAATGGTCCTCGGCATGGTCTGTATTCGTCAGGTAATATACCTTTGTGATGAGACGACCGTTTTCGTCCTCACTGCCTGCTATCAGACCGCACGCCTCCTCCGGCAGATGCTCTTTAGCATATTTTGCTATTTCATCCAGAAACGGATATTTCATTCTTATGATACTCATATCGTTCCTTTCCTTACTGTCTTTTTATTCCTGTGTACGAGGTGCATCAAATCTGCCCGCTGTCTCCTCGCAGACCTCCTGCTCGTAGTCGATTGGCTCGAGAATGGTCGGATGGTCGCCACAGACTGCACAGTTGTGTGTATCCTTTGGAAGCTTAATCTTGTGGAACTCCATGGTGAGTGCATCATATGTAAGCAGATATCCTGTGAGCAGCTCTCCAACACCGATTAAATACTTGATAGCCTCCATAGCCTGAAGCGAACCGATTACTCCGCCCATAGCTCCGATAACGCCTGCCTGCTTACATGTAGGCACTGCATCCTTTGGTGGCGGATTCTTGAATACACATCTGTAACAAGGTCCCTCTCCCGGCACATATGTCATGAGCTGACCCTTGAAACGGATGATTCCTGCATGTGAAAACGGCTTTTTCTCAAGCACACATGCATCGTTGATTAAGAACTTTGCCGGGAAATTGTCAGTTCCATCGATGATGAAATCATAATCCCTGATAAGCTCTCTGATGTTTGACGCATCTACAAACATACGGTATGTATTGACCTGAACATCCGGGTTCATGGCGTTCATTGTCTCTTTTGCTGACTTTACCTTGGCTTTGCCCACATCGGCTGTTCCGTGGATAATCTGTCTCTGCAGGTTGGATAAATCTACCTCATCCGCATCCACAATACCGATTGTGCCAACTCCTGCTGCCGCAAGATACATGGCTGCCGGAGCTCCAAGTCCGCCGGCACCGATAATAAGCACCTTGCCCTTTAATAATTTCTTCTGACCTTTAACGCCCACCTCATTAAGGATAATGTGGCGTGAATAGCGTTCGATCTGCTCATCAGTCATTGCCATTAGCATCCACCTCCCATGAAGTAAAGGAACTCTACATTGTCGCCATCCTTAAGCACTGTCTTTGGCTTATCCTCTGTGGCAACAAATTCCTCATTTATTGAAACTGTTACATACTCAGGCATATCTACATTCTCAAGCTCGATAAGCTCCGGTAATGTAAGTCCATCCTTATATTCTTTCTTCTCTCCTGCTACTGTGATAGTCATTTTATTTCCTCCTGTGTCACAGATTGTGGTATCTGTATGTGTTATTATCCTGTATCAGACTGCTTTATATAATAATCTAAAGACTATAATAATTCTTCAACCCACGCCTTCAAATCGGCAGGCTTTTGTGCGCCGACCTTTCTATCTAAGACCTCTGCGTCTTTTACGAAAAGCAGTGTCGGATTCGCAGTCACCTCATACTCATCAGCAAGCTCTCCGTCAAAGTTTGTGTTGACCTTGTATACGTGAAGCTTATCCTCATAATCATCCTCGATATCTCCGAGAACCGGTGCCAGCTTCTTGCAGGCCACACATGAATCCGAGTAAAAATCAACAATTACCGGAAGCTTGCTTTTTAATACTTTTTCATCGAAATCAGCCTTTGAAATTCTTGCTGCCATAATTAGTCCTCAACCTTTCTGACGTAAAGAGTGTATGTTCCATCCTCGTTGTCCTCGAGCTTAAGTATCTTGTGTCCCTCTTCCTTCATGCTTCTTGGAACATTCTGTACCGGCTCTCCATCATTCATACGGATTGCAAGCACCTCACCGTCATCTAATTCCTCTATTGCTACCTTTGCCTTTACAAATGTAAGAGGGCAAACCTTGTCAGTTATATCTACCTGATCGTCGAATGCTATATCTGCCATTTTGCATCTCCCTTCCTATACTCATATTTATTATATTTTTGCCGTAACCGTTGTTGTTTATGCATGCCGGATATTTCCTGCTATACATGGGAATTATTTACCCTCGTATGCTGCCTGAATCTCTTTTTTGAACTCTTCCTCGCCCACTCTCTGAAGAGTAAGTCTGAAACGCTCACCACCGTTTGCATGCTTCTCGAAGAAACTAATTGCTGCATCTGTCACTCTGAAAAGAGTTTCCTTGTCGCGGATAATCGGGACTAGCTGCTCTCCTTTATAGATGTGGTTTCCGAAAAGTCCTCCAAACGATACGATATATCCCGGAGTTCCCTTCCATGCATCTGTCGGACAGCTCTTTACGCAGCGCGCACAGTTGTTACATTTGTCTCTGTCGATGACAATCCTGCCATCCTCCATCGAAAGTGCACCCTCGCGGCATGCCTTCACACATACACCACACTGGATACAATCGTCATGGCTGCACTCTACTGTCATGCCGCCCTTGATTCCGACATCGTTTTCCTCAGCCTTTAAGCAGTTGTTCTGACAGCCTGTGACACCAAACTTGAACTTGTGAGGAAGCTCTCTTCCGAAGTATCTTTCATCAAGCTCCTTAGCCAGAGTGTATGTATCGATACATCCGCTATGACAGATTTCTGAGCCCTGACACGCTGTGACAGTACGTACTCTCGGTCCGCAGACACCTGTTCCTACACCGCCCTTTGCCAGTTCCTCTTTTACCACATTGATATCCTCAACCTTGATAAAAGGAATCTCAATACCCTGACGCGATGTCATATGAACATATCCGTGTCCGTATTTCTCAGCAACCTCTGCTACTGTTTTGATATTTTCTGCTGTAAGATTTCCTCCTACAACCGCAATTCTAAGCGAGAAACAGCCCTTTTGCTTCTGTCTCATGAATCCGCCCTTTTTTAGAGCCGCGTAATCAACTTTCTCCGCCATTTTTAATCTCCTTATTGTGTAAATATGTTAATGTTTTGTTTTATATGTAAATGCATATGCACGCTCTCATTTGCATACACATTGATACCTTATTGTGATGGCTTAATCAGCTATATTTGCAAAAGCCTGTGCAAAATCCTCCTTGAGGTCATCTATATCCTCGATACCCACGCTGACTCTTATAAGATCCTCAAATACTCCTGCATCCTCCTTCTGCTTATCTGTGCTGTGAAGACTGATTGTGGAGCCCGGATGAATGACCAGTGTCTTTGTATCTCCGATATTGCTGAGTGTGTATGGAATCGTCAGGCTGTCTATAAATTTAAATGCCTTTTCCTTGCTGCCAACCCTGATTGTAAGGATTGCTCCATAGCCGTTTGTGAGCTGTTTTTTTGCTATTTCATGCCATTTGCTGCTACAAAGCCCCGGATAATTAACCTTTATGTCAGGATAATTGTTTTCTATCCACGACGCAAGCTCGAGTGCATTAGAGCATTCTCTTTCCATTCTAAGACCGAGTGTCTCAAGTCCTATAATATTTAAGTATGCATTCACCGGAGCTAAACAGGCACCCATATTTCTGAAAAGACTGTTTCTCAGCTTTGCGACAAATGCCACAGGTCCATACTTCACATAATCTGCAAACCCCGGATATCTGTTCTTGTCCCATTTGAACTTACCTGAGTCTGTCAGAATACCACTGATTGCATTGCTGCTTCCATTGATATATTTGGAAGATGAATTGACCACGATATCAGCTCCATGCTTTAAAACCTGTATCAGGTAAGCTGTCGATGTGGTATTGTCAACTACAAGCGGTATATCATGTGCGTGTGCTATCTCTGCAAGCTTCTCAATATCTGTGACGTCCAGACAGGGATTACCGATAGTCTCTGCAAAAATCAGTCTGGTATGCTCATTGATGCTGTCCTCTATCTGCTGCCAGTTGTTGTTCTCGACATATCTGGTTGTGATGCCGAAGGCCTCAAGATCATGGAACAAATCTATTGTGCCACCGTAGAGGCTGGCGCTTGAGATGAGCTCATCTCCACTGCTTAGTATATTTAAGAAGGTATTCATCAGTGCCGCCATGCCTGATGCGCATGCCACCGATGCTATTCCTCCCTCGAGCTTTGTTATTCTGTTCTCAAAAGCTGTAATCGTAGGATTGGCAACTCTTGTGTAACAGTAGCCCGGAGCTTTGTTTTCAAATATTTTTTCCAGATCTGCCGCGCTCTCCTGCTCGAAGGCGCTTGTCTGATATACCGGTGGCAGTGTAGAGCCATTTGTCTCTTTTGTCACGCCGGCATGAAGTAAGCTTGTATTAAATCTCATTGTTTTCTTCTTCTCGTTAATTCTTACATAGTCTATTGTGTTACTAGGAATTGATGAGATTATTATACAAACGTGTGTGTTGAAAGTCAATGCTATCAGTTATACAAATTATTTGTGCGTGGTTATATATTTTGTTTATAGCCATTAATGTCCCTTAAATACTCTGCGGCTGTCGTTGCGGCATTTGCTCCGTCAGATACTGCGGTTACCACCTGGCGCAGTGTCTTGGTACGGACATCTCCCGCCACATACAGTCCCGGCTGAACGCTTCTATCATGGTCACCATTTTTTGTTGCAGCATATGTGATGCCGTCCTCACCTGCCACTACATATCCTCTCTCATCGAGCTGCACCAGATTCTTTATAAGCTCTGACTGCGGTACTGAGCCATATGCCACGAATACTCCGTCTACAGCCAGAGTCCTGCCACTTTTAAGCTTTATGCCTGTTGGCTTTTTTTCTCCATATATTTCTGTCACTGCTTCGTTTAGGACAAGCTCTACATTTTCTTTCTGCTTTAAGAGCTCAACTGTGCTCTGCGCACCGCGGAAGCTGTCTCTTCTGTGAACCAGATAGACCTTCTCACATATATCGGACAGATATAATGCATCATCCAAAGCGGTATCTCCGCCGCCCAGCACTGCGGCTGTCTTCCCTTTATAGAATGCTCCGTCACAGATTGCGCAGTAAGATACTCCCTTACCGGTATACTCATCCTCTCCCGGCACTCCTGCCTTTCTCGGATATGCTCCTGCGGTATAGATGAGCGCTCTTGCCTCTGCTATCGTGTCATCATCGAATTTCACTCTGTATATCACTGATTCTTCTTTCTCACCATTTTGCACTGCTTCTATCTGCACTGCTTCTTTTTCGATAAATTCTACATCAAGGGACACTGCATGCTCCCTGAATTTCTCTCCCAGGTCGTATCCGTTTATGTTGGGAAGCCCCAGATAGTTGTTCACATTTCCGCTCTCAGCTATCTGGCCTGTCCCCTCGTATTCTTTTTCTGCTACTGCCACATTCAGATTGGCTCTCTTTGCATATATTGCTGCAGACAGTCCTGCCGGACCACTGCCTATTATTATTATATCGTACATGGAATTTGTTCCTTTCATCCTCGCTTGAACTTTTATGGTAACTTATTATATACATTATCTTTAAAAAATACAATAATACCGCCTGCTTTTATAAAACACCTTTATAAAAACAAGCGGTATCAATTTTATCTATCGTATATACATCCTGGCCTCATAAGGTCTGAGTACTGACATATCAGAGGTATCCTTATAATTTGAAATCAGCACCTCCATGCCCTCACACTCCTTTGCAAGCGGCATTGGTATCTCCTTGTCAAAGAAATTGCACACAACAATCATGGTTTTTTCTTCATTCTTTCTGCTGTATGCAAAAATATTCTCATCATCCTCAAGTAAAAGTGTGAATTTACCATCAACAAATACCGGATAATCCTTTCTCAGCTGAACAAGCTTCTTGTAGCAGCTAAAGATTGAATCAGGGTCATCCACCTGTGATTTGGCATTTATTTTGTCGTAATTGTCATTTACTTTTATCCAAGGTGTTCCTGTGGTGAAGCCGGCATTTGCCGAGTCATCCCACTGCATAGGTGTCCTTGCATTGTCACGGCCCTTTGCGTAAATGGACTTCATGATTTCATCCTTTGAGTATCCTTTTTCAAGGCGCTCATGGTACATGTTTATGATTTCACAGTCCTTATAATCCTCGATATCATACTGTACATTTGTCATGCCCAGCTCCTCGCCCTGATAGATGTATGGTGTACCCTGCATGCCGTGTAGCAATATAGCAAGCATCTTTGCAGATTCCACTCTGTACTCCCTGTCATTGCCCCATCTTGACACGATACGCGGCAGGTCATGATTGTCCCAGAACAGACTGTTCCAGCCACAGTTGTAGAGCTCATTCTGCCAGTGAGCCATTATCTTTTTGAGCTTTTTAAACGGAAGCGGTGCAAGGTCCCATTTCTCGCCGCCCTCCTTCTGGTCAAGCCCTATGTGCTCAAACTGGAACACCATAGAAAACTCGCTGCCATCCGGATTGCTGTAAAGCTTTGCGCGCTCTGTGTCTGCGCCCCATGCCTCACCTACGGTAATCAGGTCGCCCTTCTGGAATGTCTCCCTGCTCAGTTCCTTAAAATATTCCTGAAGCCTTGGTCCGTTTATGGTGATTCTCTTGTCCGGCTCTTTTGCTATCTGGTCGATTACATCAAGTCTGAAGCCGCCGACTCCCTTGTCCATCCACCAGAGAATCATATCGTAGATTGCTCTTCTGACCTTTGGATTCTCCCAGTTTAAATCCGGCTGCTCCGGTAAAAACTGATGGAAATAATACTGTCCGATTTCCGGCACATATTCCCATGCGCTTCCACCGAAACAAGCCTTCATATCACTTGGCGGCACGCCTTCATCTCCGTCTCTCCAAATATAGTAGTCATGGTATGGATTGTCCTTGCTCTTTTTAGCCTCCTTGAACCACCTGTGCTCGTTTGAAGAATGATTTAAGACAAGATCCATCATAATCCTTATATTGTGCTTCTTTGCCTCGTTTATGAGCTCCTCCATATCATCGAGACTGCCAAACGTCGGATCAATATCCCTATAATCCGAAATGTCATAACCGTTGTCCGCCTGCGGTGATTTGAATACCGGCGAAAGCCATATTGCATTGATTCCAAGCGTCTCAAGATAATCAAGTCTTTTGATGATACCCTGTAAATCACCAAAGCCGTCTCCGTTAGAATCCTGAAAGCTCTTTGGATAAATCTGGTAAACTACCGCCTTTTTCCACCATTTTTCGTTATTGTTTTTGCTCATTATGCCCTCCTTGTCTCTTCATTATCTCTTTTAGCTGTCTCTTTTTGTAAAAATTCAGCCTGGTTTCTTTAATGCTGTATCAAATTATGCTATTTTACAAGCACCACCAAAACCTCACAGCTTTCAAGCTTAAGCTCGGATGCTCCCACTGAAACAGTGCTCTTTTCAGCATCATTTGTGTTTGACAAAAGCACCTTTTTCACACTGCCATCCAGCCTGATTTGTGCCTCTTTACTGCCAAAATTTGCCACAACCAGCACGCGCTTATTTTCATCCTCTCTGTAATAAGCCATGATGCCATCTGTATCCTCATATGCCGGAACACATCTGCCGTAGGTGAACAGCTCCTTAAATTCATCTGACTTTCTGAGTGCCACAAGCCTTCTGTAATAGTTCAAAACAGATGAAGGGTCCTTTTCCTGCGCCGCAACATTGATAGCCTTATAGTTTTCATTGACCTTAAGCCATGGCTTTGCTGTGGTAAAACCGGCATTTGCCTCATCACTCCACTGCATAGGTGTCCTTGCATTATCCCTGCTCATCCTTCCACAGGCTGCAAGTGCCTGCTCCTTTGATAAGCCTGCTGCAAGTGCTGCCTTGTACTGATCCTTTGTGCTGATATCGTCATACTCATCTATACTGTTCCATTTTGCATTTTGCATACCGATTTCCTGTCCCTGGTATATAAACGGAATGCCTCGAAGCAGTACGCTGACAGTTCCAAGCATCTTGATTCCAGCAGGATTTTGTGCATACTCCGGTAAAAATCTTGAAGCACCTCTCGGCTCATCATGATTTTCTATAATATTGGCCTTAAAGCCGTACTTTTCTGTCTCAAGCTGTGAACCAAGAATGGTCTTTCTCCATGTATCAAAATCTATTTTCGGTGCATCATACCAGCCATGCTCTCCATCACTTAAGCACTGTGCACAAAAATCAAATATCGTTGAAAAATGCCCATTCTCACCGATAAACTCCGGCAGTTCCTCAGGCTTCATATTGAATACCTCGCCAACCGTAAATGCATCATACTTCTTAAATGTATTGTTCTTTAATTCCTCTAAGAGTTCTCCGACACCTTCTGCACTTTCAACCATCTTGTAGCAGGCAGCCAGTCCGTCCTCTGCATCCGGCTCAAAATCAGGGAAATCAAGATTTTTCTTTATATTGATTATCGCATCTATTCTAAATCCTGACAAGCCCTTATCAAGCCACCAGTTAATCATCTCATAAAGCTTTTGTCTTAGCTTTTCATTCTCCCAGTTTAAATCCGGCTGCTCCTTCGCAAACAAGTGCAGATAATACTTGTCCGTACCCGGCACCTTCTCCCAGCAGCTTCCGCCAAAATAAGAGCGGTAATTGCTCGGCGGATTGCCGTTTTTACCTTTTCTGAAATAAAAGTAATCAGCATACTCTCCATCCGGATCCTTAAGTGCCTTTTGAAACCATTCGTGCTTATCCGAGCAGTGATTTATTACCAGATCCATGATGATGTGCATATCACGCTTCTTTGCCTCGGCAAGGAGCTCATCAAACTCCTCCATAGTACCGAACTCTTCAGCTATCGCATAGTAATCAGATATGTCATAGCCCTGATCCACAAATGGCGATTTATATATCGGAGACAGCCATATGATGTCAATTCCAAGCGATTTTAAATAATCCAGCTTTGAAATGATACCTCTTAAATCTCCTATTCCGTCACCATTTGTATCCAGAAAGCTCTTTGGATAAATCTGATATGCCACCTTGTCATGCCACCATTTTCTCTCCATAATGTGTACCTCTTATCTAATCATAAATTTTGCACTTATTTACATCTTGAGCACTTTGTCTTGATGTATTATACTGCTATTATAGAAAGTGTTTAGTATAAATTCTTGCAATATTTTTTCATTTTATAACACAATACTGCTCTTATAATTTTAAAGGGTATAGTTTTAAAAGCTATGGAGAAACAACAATATGAAAAACAATAATCAGCCTGCCCTCGGGCAGAAAGAAAACGCAAAGCACGGAGAAGTATTTTTCCCCGTTCAGAAATATATAACAAGACTTGCAGCAGATTACCCTGTCATCACTACACACTGGCACGATGAGGCAGAGCTCACACTGATTACAAAGGGCTCATGCACCTATCAGATTGATTTGCTCGAATATGAAGCAAAGGAAGGCGATATCATCTTTATCCCGCCACTGCTGCTGCATTCAATTTCAATAAGGGACTGCGACGAATTTTACTCGGAAACGTATGTATTCCATATCAATTTTTTAGGTGGAAACAATACCGATATATGCTCTTCAAGATATCTGACTCCGCTAATCAACCATGAGTTTGCCATGCCTTACCTGATTGCACCGAAGCATCCGGCATATTCATCCCTTTGCAAATGCTTCATGCGCATAGCAAATCTATACTCCGGTCAGGAATTCGGCTATGAGCTGGCTCTAAAGGCATTTCTGCTTCAGGCAATATTTCTATTGCTGCAATACAGTGAAAAAAATGCTGATTTTGGTGTCAACACATCCTCCGATAAGCTTAAAAATGTGCTCGATTACATCGAGGTGCACTATGCCGAAAGCATCCAGGTTTCAGAGCTTGCCGGGCTTTGCTATTTCAGTGAATACCATTTCATGCGTTTCTTCAAAAAACACATGAACATGACCTGCGTGCAGTATATCAACAATGTGCGTCTTGAAAAATCCGTGGAACAGTTCGAGCGCGGCAACACCTCAATTTTAGATGTCTCACTGTCTGTCGGATTTCACAATCTGAGCTATTTTCACAGGGCATTTAAAAAGAGGTATCATATGACACCTCTTTCCTTTATCAAAAGCCTTGAATAACTATTTATTTGCACGCAATCACTCTTAGTATATACTCATATGACCTCTTTGCAGAGGATATGGAAAGCCTCTCCTCAGTCGTATGGATATCATACATGTCAGGCCCCATTGATATGCAGTCGAGTCCTTCAATCTTGCCGCTTAAAAGTCCGCACTCGACACCGGCGTGAATAGCCTCAACTGTAGGCTTTTTGCCATACATCTCCTCAAAAATCCGTACCATATCCTCGCGGAGCTTTGAATCCTTCTTGTACTCCCATGCAGGATAATCGCCCTCAAATGTAACCTCTGCCGCAAAAGCGCCTGCTATGCAGACAAGCTGGTTCTTAAGGCTTTTTTTAGCCACACCGACAGAGCTTCTGACTGCGTATCTTAAAGTGACAGCAGCATCGTCTGATTTTAAAACTCCCAGATTAAGCGAGGTCTCAACAAGCTTATCGATTTCCCGGCTCATTCTGATGATGCCGTTTGGCAGTGCCTCGATAAGTGCGATAACCCTTGCGCTGTCCTTTGCACTTATAGCTGACTCACTGCAGTCAGTCTCCTCTGACACAGTAAGCTTAAGGTCTGGATCAGATGCCTTAAACTCCTCCGCAATCTCAGCTGCTGCCTGTTCTATCGAAGCCTTCACTGCCGCAGCCTCATCAGGTGCTACAATAATCTGTGCAGTACACTCTCTTGGAATGGCATTATCCTTTCTGCCGCCATCTATAGAAGCTATAGCTACAGGTGCCGATGCATCGCGAAGCAGTCTGGACATAAGAGTATTGGCATTGCCCCTTCCCTTATCAATCTCTGAGCCTGAGTGTCCGCCGGTGAGACCTGATAAGCTCACAGTAAGCTTTGTTCCGCTCACAGTCTCTCTCTCTACAGGCAGCTTCACATCGGCTCTGCATCCACCGGCGCAGCTTGCGAGCATCACGCCCTCCTCCTCGCTGTCCATATTAAGAAGCTTCTTTCCCTTAAGCATAGACACATCGATACCTGTAGCACCCTCCATGCCGACCTCCTCGCATACAGTGCATACAAACTCAAGACGTGGATGTGACAGGCTGTCATCGTCCAAAATAGCAAGCGCATATGCCACCGCGATACCGTCATCTCCACCGAGTGTAGTGCCTTTTGCCGAGATAAAATCACCATCTATCAAAAGGTCCAGGCCTTCCTCGTCCATATTCTTATCACAGTCAGGTGCCTTCTCGCAAACCATATCCATGTGCCCCTGCAGTATGATTGGCTCCACATCCTCATATCCTTCTGATGCTTCCTTTATGATTATCACATTGTGAAGCTCATCCTGGTAATGCTCAAGGCCTCTTGCCTTTGCAAACTCCACCAGATAATTACTGATTTTCTCTTCCTTGTATGATGGATGAGGAATACTGCATATATCCTCGAAAAACGAAAAAACGTTCTTTGGCTCTAAATCTGTTAATACTCTCATTTTACTCTCCTTAAAAAAAGTCTGCCGACGATTCCGCCGACAGACATATTATAACACAATCCGGTATTTAATTGTATATGTATTATTCAAGTCCAAATCTTCTCTTTACGGCATCAACCAGATAGTCGGCTGTGCCTTCTGTACCGAGCATGCTGCTGTCCTCTCCACTTACCTCTTCCGCAAGCTTCCTAACCTTACCTGCATCCGCACACTGATAGCAGTTTTTCATCGCTTCATCATACGAAAAATCCACTGCATTGCCCGCTGCTGTCACATCACACTTCCATGAGCCACACGAGCTGTGCACCTGCGTAATACCTGTGTATTCGATAAGTGCTCTCACATTGGTATCATTCACGCCGCTTCCAGCCAGAATCGTAATATCTTTTCCATATTGATTTTGAAGATGCTTAAGCTGTTTTCTGCCATCCCATACATTTACTGCTCCACCGCTTGTGAGGATACGATCTGCGCCAAGCATAATAAGCATCTCCGCTGCACTGTCCTGATTATCTATGCAGTCAAAGGCGCGGTGAAACACAGCTTCCCTGCCACACTCATGAATGAGCTCTATCATTTCCTTCGTGCGCTTTTTGTCAAGCATTTTTTCCTCTGTCAGAAATCCAAACGCAATACCGTCTGCTCCATGCTCTAAAAGAATTTTTGCATCCATAAGCATAGTTTCGTATTCTTCATCCGAATAGCAAAATCCACCGCCCCTCGGCCGAACCATTGCCACTACCGGTATATTGCAGTTCTCCTTTGCATATATTAAATTGGCGAGTGTAGGTGTCAGCCCTCCCATATATAGGGCACTGTTCAGTTCAACCCTGTCTGCACCATTTTCATATGCTGTTTTCACATCCGAAAAGCTGCCACAGCAGATTTCAAGCATCGGTTTCATCATACTTTCCCACTCTTTCCGCTAAAATAAGGCTTAACCTTCACACAATACATGTGTGACCGACAATAATTACATAAAACAGTTTTACGATAATCAATATTCATTGACCACAATCTCGAATACTCCGTCCTCATTAATTTTTAACCGCAATGACTTAACATATTTATTGTAAAAATCCTTCATTTCTCGCTCTGTCGATGTAATTTTAGTCCTCTCGTATATCTGTCTTGTCATCTCCCAGCCATTTTTTCCGACAATATCATTTGTCAGATTTTTCAATTCACTTATCATGACTTTTTTCTTTAAATCACTTGCATTTCCTGTATAGAAATCGTCTATTGAACAATGAAATATACATCTTTTTGTAAGTGCATCCTTGATTGACTGTCCGCACTTGCTATATTCGTACATCACGAGGAAATGAGCATCCTTTACCGATGAAATAAGTCCCCAGTAATCCGAATCACTTGAGCACAAAATAAACGAGTCTATGTTGTCCTTATAATACGCCTCACACACTCCCGCAGTCATCTTTATATCAACAAGCGACTTTCGGTCTGTCACACGTTCCACCTCCTCGTGGAATACAGGGATATGTATGAATTTTTCCAGCCAGTCCCATCCACAGGATGTATGATAATCATCATAAAGTATAATTTTTTCTATTTTGGACATTTGCTCAGAATTTAAGTTTTTTAATACTCCATACAGCTTGTATACATCAGAATTTTCACAATCCACAACTATCACAACACGCATACTTTCACGGATAAACTCATATATATTTTCCTTTGTATCTTCCACTGCATCCCTGTATTTTGAACCGTCATTGAAATAATCACCATGCTGTCTGTATATTGTCTTTAATATACGTCCGTCGGAATTGAGCAAATTTCCCCTGCCATCCGGGCGCCAGTGAATGTACATCCCGTATGGATACTCTTTTCTGTGCTCTTTATAGACAGTAAACTCTGCCTTTAGCTTCTTTGGCTTTTCATAATCCACTATGACAAACAAATCCCTGATATACTCCCATTTTATCCAGTCTGGGAAAAGCTTTTTACATGCATCCACGTGCTCATTAATCAGCTTGTTAATATGTACGCAATACTTGTCAGCCGATGAATTATACAATATAATATGCACTTCCCAGCTCTCAAGCTTATTTATATTCTCTGCATCAAACCACTCCATCCTGTTTATATTACCCAGATTATATTTTATTTCATTGTCTGTTTTTTTATAGTTGCGCAGCAGACCTGTACGCGCCTTACACAGATATCTGAGTATCCTCGCATTTTTATTTTCTCTTAAGCTGTTTAAAAGCTCCACATACTCATCACTGCACATATGATCAAGTATCTCATTTCTGACACCTATAAGATACGACAGAATCGTCACAAGCTCATATTTCTGTACTGTTTTATATTCCTTTTTCTCTGTAAATTCAGAATCCAACGCATATGCTTCTTCATCTGTTTCTTGTATCACATCATTAACTTCATCAATATCTGATTTATTTATTTCAATATCTGCCAACTCTATTCCCCCTTCATTTTCAAGATATATTAAAATTATATCATATGTTGCACTCTTTGTATTGTTAACATTTACTTAAATCTATATTATTTGCCATTTTCTCCTACACATGCTACAATACCTTTGTCCGGATTAATGGTGATTATTATCAGACACTTTTTAGTAGACAGCGAAAATGTCAACGACAACTGGCTGATGCTGTTTGATATGGCAGATGAGGACGACGAAATCGTAGTTTTTTACACAAAAAAATCACCTCACATGTCATACATGTCAGTCATCAGGCTTATGGAAAATAACAAAATAAATATCCGATTTGAGAAATCCTATGAGGGCACGAATGCCCTTGATTTTCAGCTCGTATCATATATGGGATATCTGATGGGATGCACTGGTTCATTCAGTGAAAACAAATGTGATGCTGCATCAGCCGAGTCATGTGCTGATGAGTACATCATAATGAGCAATGACACAGGCTATGACCCTGCTGTAAGGTTCTGGAAAGATAAGGGATTCGCTGTACGCAGATTCAATGTAAATTTCTGCAAACAGGCTGTCCAGCGAAGAAAAAACATCAAGTATCAGGTAGTAGCAGATATTCCCTCCAAGGAAGATAACGCCAATAACAATATCAATACCGATACTGATACCGATGCTATCACCGCAAAGTCTTACAATCTGAATGAACTTATCGATGGCAATCATAGCAGCTATACAGACAGTGAACCGTTAGGTGATGAGCTTGCAACTAACGATGACTTACCGTCAAGTGATAAGCTTATGGCTAATGACGACTTACCATTCACTGACGAACAGACACCTCATAACGGTTCTGGTAACAGCTCAAATAAAAACGAAGCAGATGAGGCTAAATCCTCAACGGACAGCATTGATACATCAGATATTTCTGAAGTATCGGCAGTATCCGAAGACTTCGACCATTTTGAGGTAGATTCTTTCCTAAACTGCATGGGAAAAGACAATCTGCTCAAGCTTCATGAGACGCTGGTTCATGTTTATGGTATGAAACAGGGTCAGACAATTTATAAAACCATAAAAGACAAATCCTACTCTTTTACGCCTGAAAAGCTCACGCGTAAAAAGAAGGTAGAGCGTTTTACAGGTATAATTTTCGCACACAGTGATATTAATGATCCCGGAAATTTTGTTGATTTTCTTGAAAAAAACAAGAATAAAACAAAGAATCTCAATGGCATAAGATCTGCCATCACAAAGAGCTACGGTGAGACAGATGGTCTGAAATATTACAGCCTTTTCAAGCCATATTTTAAAATTATATCTGCACTGAAATAACGCCCTTTATTTTACAACAGAAAGGTAATCCGGATAAAACAATTGAGGCACGGAATTAATACTCCGTGCCTCAATTATGTTATTTATTTGATATCTTAAACCATGTCAATAATCTCTTTCAAACTTCTTGGCTCATAGTCAATCCATGGCTTCATGCAGCCTACATTGTATGCCTGTATTGGCTTATCACCTACATGCCTGCAATTATTTGCTTCCATTCCAGCCAGACACTTTTGAAAATATACGTCCTCCGCACTGTTGTGGGTGTGACCGTATAACAGGATTGTGCCTCTGTTCATGCCTTTCCATGAAAATATAGGATAGTGACACAGCACAAGGTCATAATTCTTACCACCGTATGAGTCATGTATCTCTCTGTAATCGCATATATCATAAAAAAGCTGCTTATATCTGTAATCTGACACATCATCATGGTTGCCTTTAACAAGGATTTTTTTACCTTTTAATGTAGCAACAAGCGATATGAGGCCTTCTTTCTTGCCGCGCATACTCATGTCACCGAGGATGTATACTGTATCTCCATTGTTTACTTTATTGTTCCATCGACTGACAACTGCCTCATGCATCTCATCCAAATAGCCAAATGGTCTGTTATCAAAGCGGATTGAGGCTTCGTGGAACAGATGCAGGTCACTTATGTAGTAATTCATAGCTTCACTCCATTCTCTAAAAATCATCTGTCAATTTCATAACAACTTCGTTAACACAGTCATCTGTCAGTCCATCCATGTAGCTTGTCTTAACTAACTTTTCCACGATTTGCAACTGCTCATAATCAGGAAAAATCTCATCATCAAGCACACACCAAGACTCCGCTGCATGAGCATTCAGCCAGTTAATGATGCCTTCTCCGCAGTTATAAGTCATATCGGCAGTGCAGTCATAAATATCAAGCCCAAACTGGTTCAGCTGATAACGAATCATCTCCTGAGACCTTAAAACTACATCTGAATCAAAATTTCTGACTTTACGATTTCTTGAACCAGCTGAGCACTTTTTCCATGTGAGATGACCAAAAGGCAGACTTTTGGCATGATATTCGAAAGAAGTAGACTGATATCAGCAGTCTGGAAAAGAATTTGAAAATTATCACACAAAAAACGCATCATCTCCACAGCAACAAGTGCTATGAAAACAATGCGTTCTAAATCTTTAACGAAACAATATTCAGTTTTTTCGGATATCCTTACGTAGAGATGTAATTAGATATACTTATTAAAGCATCAATATCATACTTTTCCATAAAATTATGACTACACTCATCTACTAATCCCAAAAGGTATTCCGCTTTCTTAATTAATTCAGAGATGTTTTTTATATGGAATGTGGTTATATCTCCTGTAGTACGGTCAAGCCCTACAAAACCATATTTTTTACCACTCATAAAACTCACATAACCATTTAACTCTGGTGCATATGTTCCATTGTTTATTATGTAATTTGCATCATCTAAGTATTTATCAATAGAATAGTTGGAATCACCTAAAACATCTGCAATTTCTTGACCATGTTTGCCATAATGTTCATCTAACAAGGATTGATTTTTAAACAATTTATTGGTCTTATCCAGTCCCTTGTCTGCAAGTAGTGCTGTCACAACTTCCGTTACTATATATCAGGACGAGTACGCAACTCCCTTTTCATCTGCTGTGTCACATATTGACTGCCCGATTCCTCCAATGGTATTTACCGGACCTTTGAGTAGCGGCTCGTACTTTTGTTTTATCTTTTCCACCTCCGGAACCTGTATCGGCACTACAGATTTCCACCTGACATCCACATATAGAATTCCCAAATCTACTACAAGTGTCAAAAGTCCCATAACAGTTCCTGCAAGGCTGTCCCACACGCCTGTCATGAAATCCTTGATTGCATTTCCTGCATCTTCTTCCTGTTACTGGGCAGATTTTTTTGCTTCATTTTCTTCGTCGCTGCTAAATGGATTGGGAATAAACAGCCGCTTGTAGGTTGCCAGTGTGCTTCCTGTATCCTGCACAATCCAGTCAAAACTGGTAGCCTCTCCCTCTATCTGCTTATGTTAGTTCAGTAGGATTAATTTTTTTACTTTCGAGTCCTAAAGTATAACCCTAATAAATATTACTTTTAATCATATTCAACATATATATTTTTTTCATTTCTAACAGCCATATTGATAAAAGAGACTAATTGCTCAACAACTTCCTTAGATTTTTTGATAATTTCTTCATTTCTCGTATCTAATAACTTTTCATTAAATCTTTTTAATTCTTCCAATACAATATGTGGATATTTCATCTCCCATTTTTCATCATAGAATCCATCTTGATTAAAATAGCACTCAATAATTCCATTTTTCTGGAATTCTGAACTAAAACACCCCTCTAAAATTGTATTAAAAAAGCCAATCCAAATAACTATACCATCCTCATTGCCGTTTTCTTCACTCCATACCTTTACTTCTCCTTCGCCTTCATATCCTTCATAATACCTTGTATCCAACATATGCTTACTCCTTCCAATGTCCTGTTCCATTTTTCCGAGCGCTTATTGCATCATACCATTTCCATCCTTCAACCCATTCATTTTCACCAATTAAAAATTGTGTCGATGGTTTTTTGCCTCCATTTCCAGGAATTGTTCTTTGAATTACCCAAGTATTGCCTTGTCCTTCTGGTGCCCCCGAAGTACTGGTATGCCATCTCACTTCGTACTTATATGTTCCATCATTCCATTTGTAAGAAATCTGTTCATATCCATCCGCCATAGATTTTGCTTTATACTTTGCAGTATCAGGAATTTCTATTGGTGCCTTTTTCCTATACCTTTCTACTATTTTAACTATTTCACTTTCTGTCATATCAGAAAATTTAAAAATTTTACCACCACTCTCAACAATTTTCCCAACATCTTCCGCTACATTTCCAGTTCCCTCGGTTACTCCATCAATCCCTTTTGGGGCTTTCGCCAGCTTGTTCGCCTCTGCTTCAATTCCATTCAGCCCCTTTGCTGTCACTCCACTTGCAACCATACCGGCAACCATTCCTGCTGTATCATTTCCTGCCACATCTGTGGTTATCTTCTGCGCTCCGGCTCCGGCTCCCATTGAGATGCCTTCTTTGGCGACTATTGTTGCTGTGCTTTTGAATGTCAGATTTCCCGCTGTAGATGCCTGACCGATTGGAATCATTGCGGATGCCGCAAATGCAAAGGCATTTATATGGCATCTGCAGCTCCGAATACTGCTGTTCCGCTCCCTGCTGCTACTGCAACGTCAACTACTATTGGTGTTGCGGCACCTCCTGTCAACACTATGCATGCTGCACCCGTCGCAATTAGTACTGCTCCTCCAACTGTCCTCCAGATTCCCTGTGTCTTTACCTGTGATAAAACTTCCTGTTTCATAGCTCTCAATCGCACCCTGGCTAAGGCCTATTTTTGAAAGACATGACTGCAGATTTTCCAGAAGCAGC
>ULZN01054897.1_pt1 | contig 37562 bp, 38 predicted proteins | sample 1963091 | NCBI WGS metagenome assembly ULZN01 (sample SAMEA4835889, study PRJEB28245) | human gut metagenome | biome: gut microbiome; material: fecal sample | place: Denmark | collected 2008 | reverse complement strand
CCAGGATCAAACTCTTATATTAAAGTTTTGTTCCTAGCCAGTTTTTCTGGCTAACTCCGGTTTTTCTAAACCGGCAAAATCTAGTTCATTATCTCATCAGCTTCCGCTGACAGAATTGACTATGGGTTGTGTGTTTTCTCTTACGCTATTCTATTTTCAAAGTTCACAGCACTTCCGCAGTGCAAGGATTATTTTAGCAAAAGTACCCCATCTTGTCAAGCATAATTTTCAACTTTTTTCAAACTTTTTTCAAAAAATCCAAAAAAAGCGAAAGAACCCCGAAAAATCAAGGTTCTCCCGCTTCACGCTTTCTGCTTTTATTTATCCAAAACAATCTTTTTAAATACCTCACCGATGTTTTCCGCAATCACCAGCGCCGCCTTATTGTCATAGGGCGTTGCAGATTTATTGATGAGCACCAGCTTATTTCCTTTATAATAATTCAACAGACCTGCCGCAGGGTAGACATTCAGACTTGTACCGCCGACAATCAGCACATCCGCCTTACTGATGTAATCCACAGATTTATAAATCGTTTCCTGATCCAGCCCTTCTTCATACAGCACCACATCGGGGCGCACGATACCGCCGCAGGCATCACAGCGCGTAATGCCGTCATTTGCCGTCACATAATCCAGATCGAACTGCTTGCCGCATTTCACGCAGTAATTCCGATACAGCGTCCCATGCAGCTCCAGTACATTCTTACTGCCTGCTTTCTGGTGCAGGTCATCAATATTCTGCGTGATAACCGCCTTCAGCTTCCCCATTTCTTCCAGTCTCGCTAATGCCTTATGGCAGTCGTTAGGCTTTGCATCCGGGTAAAGCAGTGTTTTCTTATAATATTTGAAGAAAACCTCCGGATTCTGTTCAAAAAATGTGTGGCTCAGAATCACCTCAGGACGCACGCCATATTCATTGATGGCATGAAAAATACCGTTTTCGCTGCGGAAATCGGGAATCCCACTTTCTGTCGAAACGCCGGCGCCGCCGAAGAAAACAATATTGTCGCTCTCATCTATCCATTTTTTCAACTGCTTCTGTTTTTCATCCATAGAAATTCCTCCGTTCTGTTAGCAAAAAAATATCCTCTCTCCTATTATACCTCGTCTGCCGCTTCCTGCAATTCTGTTTTTTCATATCGCACCACGGTATCCAAAATTCTATGTCCTTCCACGCGTTCCACCTGAATCTGCATGCCATCCGTTTCCAACGCAAATGTTGTCCCATCCTCCGGAATATGCCCCAACACACCGAAGATATATCCGCCAAGAGTGTCATATTCCTTCACCGGCAAAGAAATCCCAAGTGTCTCAGCCACATCATCCAGAGAAGTGCTGCCTTTCATTCTATATGTGTGTATTCCAAGCTGTTCAATTTCCTTTTCATCCGTATAAATATCCCCTACCAGCAGCTTCAGCAAATCATGCAGGGTAATCACGCCGCTCACCCCGCCATATTCATCCAGTACCACAGCAAACAGCTTTTCCTCCTGCTTCATATTCCGAAACAGAACATCCGCTTTCATAATCTCAGGTACAAAATAAGGCTTCTCTACCGCCTGCGCCATCACAGCTTCTCTATTCTTCTCCATCAGGCGAAAATATACCTTTGTATTCAGCACACCAATAATATTATCTGTATTCTCTTTGTAAATGGGATAATATGTATAGCCGCTTCGCAGAATTGTTTCCTGCCATTCCGCATCCGATTCCTCCAAGCCCAGCACAGTCATATCTACACGATGTGTGCAGATCTCCTCTACAGAAATATCATCAAAGGCAAATACATTCCGAATCCACCGCGTTTCCTCCGCATCAATCGTCCCTTTTTCCTCTCCTGCCTCCAGCATCATATAGATTTCCTCTTCGGAAACCTCCTCCTTCTCATCTGTCGGGTCAATTCCAAAGAGCTTCAGCACACCGTTGGTAGAAATCGTAAGAAGGGCCACTAGCGGTGCAAACAGGCGGGAAACACCTGTCAGCATGCCACTCATGCCCAATGCCAATCCTTCTGCCTTTTTCATCGCAACTCGTTTTGGTACCAGCTCCCCAAAAACCAGATTGAAATATGCCAATACCAGTGTAATCAGAAAAACAGAAAATGATTTTAAAATGCGTTCCGGAGCATCGATACCCGCTTTCTGTATCACCTGCACCAGCGTACCGGCAAAATTTTCCGCCGCAAACGCAGAGCCAAGCAGCCCTGCCAATGTAATTGCCACCTGTATTGTTGATAAAAATTTTGTCGGCTGTGCAGTCAGTGCCGCTAAACGCTTTGCCCGCGCATCCCCGTCTCTCGCCATTCGTTCCAATTTGGTATCATTCATAGAAATAACCGCAATCTCCGCACTTGCAAAAACGGCGTTCAAACCAATCAGAATCACTTGCAGTAAAATAGCTTCCATAATATTCCATTCTCCTTTGCTTCTATCTGTCTACGTCCGAAAAAATCAAAAAAGGCATACTCTGCCTCCAAAAAAGCAAAGTACACCCTTTCTCTATTTCTCAACGACATATTCTGTTGCAGCAAAGCAAGTTCGATCCTCATCCGCATCCATGTCGATTCTCACACTCCTCAAATAATATATATGGCAGTATGCCATAGAGAAGCCTTCAAGTCAATCATTTATATCCTAAAAAATCCGTTAAGAAATCACAGAAATACACCTGTCACAAAAATTTCCAGACCAATGAAAATCAGAATCACACCGCCAAGGATATTCGCCTTTCCTGCCAGCTTCACGCCAACCTTCTTTCCGATATGCAGACCGCAGAGGCAAATCACAAAAGTCACCATTGCAATAATCAGCGCTTCCAAAAGAGCAAGAAAAAAATCATATTCCGCAATCGTAAAACCAACCGAAAGCGCATCAATCGAGGTCGCAACACCCTGTATGAATAACGCCATAAAGCCCACGCCGCAGCGCTCCTCCTCTGCCCCGCCGCCCGCAAGGCCTTCCTTCAGCATACTGCCGCCGATATACAGCAAAAGCACCAGCGCAATCCACGGAATCAGCTTTTCAAAGGCTTGGAAATGGCTTACAATCGTATGAATACAGACCCAGCCCGTCATGGGCATCAGTGCCTGAAAAAAGGCAAACACGCCCGCAATGCCGCACATCCGCCGCGTTCCCATCTGCGGCTCATTCAGCCCATTGGCAAGGGATACGGAAAAGGCATCCATCGCAAGCCCTACCCCCAGCAACACACTGTTAAACAAAAACATGAAGCCAATGGACAAAACAAACTCCTCCCATCCAGTGTCCCTTAAATTGTTCCTCTTAAATTTTCTTCTCTCTAAATACTCGCAAGGCAGTGCTTCTCAAAGCTTCGCCTCATACAAAGCGTCACTTTTTGGCTGTGCCAAAGGCAGCCGCATATCATTGACCAGCATATATCTGCCGCTCTCCGTCAATTTTCCGATCACCGCCGCCGCAATGCCTTCCTCCTGTAATCTCTCTGCTAATTTCTCTCCGTTTTCTGCCGCAATAATCATAGTTCCGCTGGAAATCAAACCCAGATAATCAATGCCCATTGCCTTGCAGATTTTCTTTGTTTCCTCTTTGACAGGAATTTTCTCCACAAAAACATCCACACCTAAGCCGGAACATTCCGCAACCTCCCAGACGGCACCCAGAACGCCCCCCTCCGTAGCATCGTGCATGGCGGTTGCGCCATAAGCAAAGGCAATTTCAGATTCCTTCCCGACAGAAAGATACGCCTTCATTGCCTGCGCATTTTGCAGCTCTTCCTCTGTCAAATACTGCCGCAAGCCTTCCTCCCATTCCTTTGCAAGAATGGCAGTGCCTTCCGTACCTGCCCATTTCGTCATGATGACATCCTGCCCTGCCTTTGCACCGCCGGTGGAAAGAATTTTTCTGTTTCTCGTTTTTCCAATAACCGCTGCGGAAATAACAGGCTTTACAACTGCATCCGTCACCTCGGTATGACCGCCCAGAATCTCGATATTGCGTTCCTCCGCCGCACGAATCGCGCCGGACATCATTTCCTCCAGCAAAGCTTCCTCACTTTCCGGCGGCAAAAGCACCGTCAGAAGAACGCCCATCGGCTCCGCACCGGAGGAATAAATATCGTTGCAGTTAATCTGCACCGCCAGATAGCCGACATCCTTCGCAGCTCCCGTAATGGGGTCTGTGGACAGAATGCAATATTCTCCGCCCAAATCAACAGCAGAGCAGTCTTCTCCCGTTTTCGGGCGCAGAATGACATCCTCACGCTTCACCCTGCTTGCCTGCATAGGCTCCATCACAATTTTCTCCAGAATCTCCGGAGGAAGTTTTCCGATTGCAAACATCGTTTTCATCCTTTCCTTCGCAAAAAGCCTCTGTCCAATGACAGAGGCTTTTATTGCCTTATTCACTTACTGATCGCTCGACCCTGTGTTTTCTGTTGTTGTGGGTGTGGTTGGTTCTGTCGTTTCCTCCTTCTTCTTCGTGCCGACAGTTACCTCATCCGCCGCCGCACGATAGGAAGAGCTGCTGAACCATTCATTGCTGACCATTTTCCCATTCTCATACACCTTTTTGCGTACGCTCACCTTGCAGCCCGTTCTGCCGCGAGAGGTTACAACTCGTTCGCCTTCAGGCAGATTGGGGTCCTTCTTCACGATTTCCGCAGGCTTGTTAATTGTACCCTCGTAAACCGTTTCAAACTCCAATCTTCTGCCTGCATCATGCACCTCATGCCCGTAAATATTCATGACAAGCTTGCCGCCGCTTGCGTAAGCCTCAATCATAATAGGATATTCGGTGTTATTCTTGAATTTCAAATCCTTATAGGTGCCTGCTACAGCCGCATCTCTGCCCAGCGGCACATAGCCAACCGTCATGGAATGAGGGGAACGCTCTACCACCTCAAGCTCAGCCAGAATGACTGCATTATATAAGGTAGATGTTACCTGACAAACGCCGCCTGCCATGCCCTTTTCCACCTTGCCGTTTACATAAACGCCGGCTTCCTTATAGCCGCCTGCCGCCGTCTGGCTGCCCAGATGCGCATTTGCGGAAAATACCTCTCCGGGTGCAATCACAGTACCATTGATGTAATTGCAGCCTACCGCAAGGTTGTTGTTTCTGTTTCTGTCGCTGTTTGTATAAGTTGTGTAATAGGACCCAATCAGATCCGTTACATGGGAGTTATCCTCTGCCGTAATCTTGGGCTTTGTTACCTTTGCCGCAATTTCCGCTGTGCCGCTTTTGCGTGTTTCCATCACCTTTGCCACATGCTTTGCGGTTTTATCCTTTTCCATTTCAAGCCCTGTCTGCTCAGGAGAAACCACAAATCTGCCATTCTGCCTTACAACGGTACTGTCAATGGCATCCTGATTAAATTCCTCCGCAACCTCGTCCAGCTTTGCGCTCAGCATTTCCGCATCATAGCCGTAGGTCAGCTCAATATTCACGCCATCCTTCAGCAATTTCGCGCCGACCTGAAAGCGATCCGCTTCCGTGCCGGTACGCCCTGTTTCGTATGCCTCCTTTACGGCATCCTCCACATGGTACCCTGCGCCGATGTCCTCAAAGGGAATGTCCCATTTCTGCAGTGCGTCTTCTTCGCCATACTGCAATGTCAGAATTTGCCCGACAACCTCGGATTTATACCTTTCCTGCAGCTGTGCGACAGCCTCCTCCTGACTCAATCCGGATACATCCTCACCATTGATCGTAATGCCCTGATAAATGCCTTCCTGTGCCAGCAGATTCAAAACCTTTCTTTTATGTACCTCATGATACCCGAACGCAGTCACTGCCACAAGCAGAACCAAAACACCGATTATCACCAAAGGCTTTTTATTTTTATTGTTATTGTCTGTTTTTTTGCTCTTCTGATGGTGATGATGCTGGTGCGATTGCTGCTGATATCGCTGCTGTCGTGGTCTATTGCTTTCCTCCAACTCTCCTCGCCCCCTAAAATATATTCATGCAAAATTGCCTGTTTGATACAAGCTTTGTCATACCCTGACTATTTTTATCAATAGTCCCCCTTATCATAACGAAGTCTACTGTAAATTACAAGAGCAATTCCTTGAAAAAATCCTTACATTTTTGTTACGATTTTATGCCGTTTCTGCGAATCATACATTCCCTTCTCGGTTTCGCCGCTCAATAGATGCCATAGCCCAGAAACGGCGCAGCCAAACTCAGCACCATTACCACCGCCAAAAGCAGTGCAATTCCTGCGGCAATTTTCTTTTTCATCCGATATTTATCCTTCGGTTTCATCGTTTATTTCCTTCTTTCTCCTTATTTTTGCGGAACGCCATCTCTGCATCCAGTCCCATTTCCGCCAGAAAACGAGAGGGCTTCCGTTCCTTTTCATATCTTTGCAGAATTGCAGAAAGACAGAGCTTTTCGGATGCCCTTGTCATGGCAACATAAAACAGCCGCCTCTCCTCCGCAACCGTATCCATGCCCTTTTCATGCGGCACAATCCCCTCCACCAGAGAAGGCAGGAAGACCGCACGAAATTCCAAGCCCTTTGCACCATGCATCGTCATGAGTGCAACGCCGTTTCGTTTCTGCCCCTTTTTGCGGCTCTGCTCCTTCATTTGCAGACTCAGCCGTTCCAGCTGCTCCCGAAAGCTGCGCACATCCGCACAGTCCTTTGCCGTTTCCATAATCTCGTCCGCTATCTCCTGCAAAACCTGAGCACTTGTTCTTCTATATGCAGCAAATTCCTCTAAATATTCATCATATCCGATGACTTTACGAATATATTTTAACGCATCATAGGGGGTGCGCTTCCGAATCTGGTTTAAATCAATTCGCAGATTTTCCAGATTCTCCTCCTGCCACCCCTTCAAAGACGGACAGACAAAAAAGCTGCGCAATAACGTATACGGCATAGCTTCCGCCTCTGCGAGCAAATCCTTCCCGATATAGCGTTTGGGTTTATTCAGAATCCGCCGCAGTGCGCTGTCCGATTCCTCATTCTCCGCAAGCAGAAGATAGGCAAGCAAATCCTTCGCCACCCAATGCTCATACACATTGCCGCTGTTATCGCGCAAGTCGTATGGAATCCCTCTTTTATATAATTCTCTGGCGAATGCACCACCCTGTAGATTTGTACGGTAAATGACAGCAATTTCCGTCAGCGGCACGCCTTCATCCAGAAGTCTGCCGATTTTCTCCGCAATATGTGCTGCTTCCTTCGCCGCATCCTCCGCCAGAAAAAACGTCACCTTATCACCGGCTTCCCCGATGCCCTTCATATTTTTCACAAAGCGCACCTCATTATTGCCGATGACGCGCTCCGCCAAATTGACAATTCGCTCCGTAGAGCGATAGTTTGTATTTAATGTTACTTTTTTTGCCGCAGGATAAAGCGTCGGAAAATGCAGAAGAAAATCAGGCCTTGCGCCGCGGAAGGCATAAATACTCTGGTCATCATCCCCCACCACAAAAAGATTCTGATGCTTCTCTGCCAAAATCTGCAAGCAGGCAAACTGCGCCTGATTGACATCCTGAAACTCATCCACCAGAATAAATTTATATTTCCTCTGCCAATACTCCCGCACTGCCGCATCCTCACGCAAAAGCTGATAGCACTGCGTCAGCATATCGTCAAAATCCAATTTTTCATGCCGTTCCTTATACCCTTCATACGCACGATACAGCTTGCGAAATTCCTCCACAGGCATTCCCACAGGCGTGAAGCGGTTCGGCTGCTCCAATTCACTGTTCATCAGAGAAAGCTGCGAAAAGAATTGCGAAATATATTCTTCTAAATCGGGAATATCCCATTTTTCTGCTTCAATACTATTTCTGAGGATGTTTCTTCTTTCCTCCTCCTGAAAAATCTGCTCCACATTCCAACCGTATCTGCTCCGCAGAATCCGAAAAAAGATGCTGTGAAATGTTCCGAAGGAAACGCCGGAAGCTCCGTTTAAATTCTCAAATCGACTTTTCATTTCTTCCGCCGCCGCTTTGGAAAAGGTCAGCGCAAGGATTTCCTGCGGCTTCGCCAATCCTCTTTCCAATAATCTGGAAATGCGACAAAGCAATACTGTTGTTTTTCCGCTGCCCGGCCCTGCCAGAACCAGCATCGGCCCTGTTTCGTGGCAGACTGCCTTCTGCTGTGCCGTATTCAGTTTTTTGCTCACAGTATCGCCTCCTTTTTCGCTTCTTTCTAAACATTAAGTATATCACATCTTTCTGCCAAATGCCAAAAAAACACAGATTCTGTCCTATCTTAATAAAACCTTATAAAAACCCTAACGCGTTTTTCATTGCGCAAATTTCTATTCTGTATTAAAATAATACATGTTTCAGGCTAAATGCCCGAAACTGAAAATTTGAAGTAAAAATCCAGAGAAATGTTCTCCAGACATAGAAAACACGGAGGTTTCTAATGAATATTGGCATTTTTTCCGACACATATTTTCCACAGCTGAACGGTGTGGCAACATCCATCCGCACGCTCACCCATGCACTACGCGAAAAGGGACATACGGTGTATATTTTCACCCCTTCCGACCCTCGCTGTGAAGGGCAGCCCGAGGATGAGGATATCTTTCGTCTGCCCAGTATCCCCGTTTATTTCGTACGGGATTATCGTGCAGGCTATATTTTCCCACCGCATATTCTGAAAAAAATCAAAAAACTGAATCTGGACATCGTGCATACACAGACAGAATTCCCCTTGGGCTTTCTGGGAAAGCTGGTTTCCACAACGGAGGGTATCCCCATGGTGCATACCTATCACACCATGTATGAGGATTATGTGCATTATATCGGCGGCGGACATATCATTTCCAAAAACATGGCACGCGAATTCAGCAGCGCCTTCTGCAATACGGCAATGGCAGTCATCGCGCCTACGCATAAAACGGAGCAGCTGCTTTCCGGCTACGGTGTAACAAAGCCGATTTCCATCATCCCCACCGGCATCAATACCGCGCATTTTCGCAAGGAAAACTTCGATGCGGCGGAAATTCTTGCCCTGCGGAAATCCCTTGGCTTAAAAGCAGATACCCCCGTTATCATTTCTATCGGGCGTATTGCGAAGGAAAAAAGCATTGATGTTGTCATTTCCGCCTTGCCAAAGCTGATTGAAAAGCTGCCGGAAGTGCAGATGGTAATTGTCGGCGAAGGCAATGAAATTGAAAATCTGCGAAATTTTGCAGAATCCCTCGGCGTTGGTGCTCATGTGATGTTTACAGGCGGCAAGCCTTGGGATGAAATCGGAAAATATTATCAGCTCGGCAATGTTTTCTGCAGTGCATCTGTTTCCGAAACGCAGGGGCTTACCTTTGCCGAGGCAATGGCAGGCGGCATCCCCGTTGTGGCAAAAAAGGATGAATGTATCGAAAATATCATCACTGACGGTGAAACAGGCATGCTCTTTGAGAAAAATGAAGATCTGTCGGAGCTGCTTTATCGCGTGCTGACCGACAAAGCCCTTTCCGAAAAGCTTTCCACAGCCTCTATACAGGCAATGGATGCTCTTTCCGTGCAGAACTTTGCAGACAGCGTGGAGCAGCTGTACCAAAATATTCTGGAGCAGGAGGAACGTCCCAAGCCCATCGCCGCCCCTGTTATTCCGTTTGTGATTGGCGCAAAGGCCGCCAAGGGCATTACAGGGCTGCCCGGGAAGATTTCCCGTACCTATTTAAAGAAAGCAGCGAATTTTCTTTCTTCTGCCAAGGGCGAATAAAATCGAAGCCAAATTTTCACAGAGTCTAAAAAGGTGCGCCCAGATAAGAAACCCTGAATTCTGAAATGCTGAAAGCTACGGCTACTGCGTTAGTTCCCCTTGACAGCCTAAGTCAAAGGATGCTTGCTGGAAACTTCCTTGCATCCGCAGTCTTTCAGCTATTCCATTTTCTTCATGTTTTCTTATTGGGACACACCTTAAGGGCTCTGTGTTTTTTTATAAATCCTTTCCAATCTTTTTCAAAAAATGCTTGACAAACTCTTTCCCATATTGTATGATAGTTCATGTGCCAAATGAATATGTGAGTGTAGCTCAGCTGGATAGAGCGTCTGACTACGGATCAGAAGGTCGCGTGTTCGAATCATGTCACTCACGGAAAAAAACGTATATCACTTTGATATACGTTTTTTATTTGCTTCATTTCCGAGCAAAAACAAAATGCTATTTTATATTTTTACGCAAAAAGAGAGGAGCGGTATTTCTACCGCCCCTTTCTTTTTATCGTGGGTAAATGTAAGGAATCAATTATTTGTCAATCTGAGGAGCAACGTCATCCATCCACTTCATCAGACCACCCTTTTCTGCATTCTTATCCCATACATATTTCTTTGTTTCGGAAGCGATAACACCGCTCAGACCAATCAAAGCTACGCAGTTGGGGAATGCCATACAAGCGTTCAGTACGTCAGCAATGTTCCAAACTACATCCAGTGCAGCTACACAGCCTACCAGTACAACAAATGTCCAAACAACACGGAAAGGCATGATGGACTTAACACCTACCAGATATACCCAACATCTTTCACCATAGTAGGACCAACCCAGAATTGTGGACCATGCGAATGTCAGCAGACCGAATGTCAGAACTGCGGGACCGATTACGGGAATCGCATTGAAGGCACCTGCTGTCATCTGCGCACCTACCAGACCTTCCATACCTACGGGGTCTTTAATGATGGAGGATACCAGAACCAGACCTGTCAGCAAGCAAACTACGATTGTATCCCAGAATACACCGGACATGGAAATCAGAGCCTGTCTGGAAGGGTTTCTTGTAGCTGCACATGCGTCAACGATAGGAGCAGAACCCAGACCAGATTCATTTGTGAACAGACCACGAGATACGCCGGCACGGATACATGCTACTACTGTTGCACCAACAAAGCCGCCGCCTGCTGCTGCAGGGTTGAATGCGCCTTGTACGATTGCTGCGAAAGCTGCGGGAATATGTGCACCATTTACGATACAGATTACGATACAACCTACAATGTACAGACCAGCCATTATGGGAATCAGCTTCTCACATACCTTGGAGATAGACTTAACGCCGCCCAGAATAACCAGACCTGTGATAACCATCAGAACGATACCTGTTGCGATTTTAGGAATGCCGAATGTACCGTTCATGGATTCTGCGATGGAGTTTGCCTGTGTCATGTTACCGATACCGAAGCAAGCGATACCTGTAAAGATTGCGAACAGGACACCCAGCCATTTATGACCCAGACCTCTTTCCAGAGCGTACATGGGACCACCGATGAAAGAGCCATCGGCTGCTTTTACACGGTATTTAACTGCCAGAGTTGCTTCACCGAATTTTGTTGCCATACCCAACAGACCTGTGAACCACATCCAGAATACAGCACCGGGGCCACCAATACCGATTGCAGTTGCAACACCTACGATATTACCGGTACCGATAGTAGCTGCAAGAGCTGTTGCCAGAGCTGCGAAGCCGCCGATATCACCGGATGCCTCTGCATCGGGTGTTACGGAAAGTTTGATACCTGTAAAGGTCTTTCTCTGAATGACTTTTGTTCTGATTGTTAACAGCACATGTGTACCAATCAGCAGACACAGCATAATAGGTCCCCACAAGAAATCCTTGATGGACAGCACCACATTGTTAAAAGCTTCCATATAATTCCCTCCCTAAATAATGAATTATAATATTAGAATAATCACGCGGCCTGAATTTTTATTCAGTTTCTTCATAAAAGCTTTTTCAAAGTTTTTTCCTATCCCCACGAATACAAAAAACAGAAAAATCCTTGCTCAAACGGCTCTGAAAAAACTGTATTCAAACTTCAAAACCTGATATTATTTTACCGCATCCCACGCAAAAAACAAGCACTTTTTTCCGGTGAAGCGTGGGACACATTTTGTCTTTATGTGCATTTTGTATGTCTAAACTATAAAATAACGCAACTTTATATAACAATTTTACAATGCCCAAAAACACACAGAAAACAAATGTCCTTCCCATAAAACAATGCAGTTTGACGCAAACAGTCCGCTTGGATATTGATTCCACCTGTTAAATTGCACAAAAAAACTGCATCTTCCATCGACTTTTGACATTTCTTCTTTTTTTCTAAATTTGTAATTTTTTTCCAATTGTCAATTTGTGCAAAATAAACAACAAATCACCTTCCATATTTCCATCAGAAATGGTATTTTTTTCCAGTTTATACGTTATAATATTCATGCGAATAAACTATTTTTCACCGCATACATCTGTCCGCAAGCAAAAGAACACCCCCTGCGCTTTCGCACAGAGGGTGTGAATTTTATACGTGGGTCATGCTCAATATGAAATCGGATTCTTTTCTGAAAGGAAGATTATTTGTCCAGCTGAGGAGCAACGTCATCCATCCATTTCATCAGACCACCCATTTCTGCATTCTTATCCCATACATATTTCTTTGTTTCGGAAGCGATAACACCGCTCAGACCAATCAAAGCTACGCAGTTGGGGAATGCCATACAAGCGTTCAGTACGTCAGCAACGTTCCAAACTACATCCAGTGCAGCTACACAGCCTACCAGTACAACAAATGTCCAAACAACACGGAAAGGCATGATGGACTTAACGCCGCACAGGTATACCCAACATCTTTCACCATAGTAGGACCAGCCCAGAATTGTGGACCAAGCGAATGTCAGCAGACCGAATGTCAGAACTGCGGGGCCAACAATGGGGATAGCGTTGAACGCACCTGCTGTCATGTTCGCACCTACCAGACCTTCCATACCTACGGGGTCTTTAATGATAGAGGATACCAGAACCAGACCTGTCAGCAAGCAAACTACAATTGTATCCCAGAATACACCGGACATGGAAATCAGCGCCTGTCTTGCAGGGTTTCTTGTTGCCGCACATGCGTCAACGATAGGAGCAGAGCCCAGACCGGATTCGTTTGTGAACAGACCACGGGATACGCCGGCACGGATACAAGCTACTACTGTTGCACCAACAAAGCCGCCGCCTGCTGCTGCAGGGTTGAATGCGCCTTGTACGATTGCTGCGAAAGCTGCGGGAATATGAGCACCATTGATTACGCAGATTACGATACAACCTACGATGTACAGACCTGCCATCAGAGGAATCAGCTTTTCACATACCTTGGAGATGGACTTAACGCCGCCCAGAATAACCAGACCTGTGATAATCATCAGAACGATACCTGTTGCAATCTTAGGTACGCCGAATGTACCATTCATGGATTCTGCGATGGAGTTTGCCTGTGTCATGTTACCGATACCGAAGCAAGCGATACCTGTAAAGATTGCGAACAGGACACCCAGCCATTTATGACCCAGACCTCTTTCCAGAGCGTACATGGGACCACCGATGAAAGAGCCGTCTTTTGCTTTTACACGGTATTTAACTGCCAGTGTTGCTTCACCATATTTGGTTGCCATACCCAGCAGACCTGTGAACCACATCCAGAATACAGCACCGGGGCCACCAATGCCGATTGCAGTTGCAACACCTACGATATTACCGGTACCGATAGTAGCTGCAAGAGCTGTTGCCAGAGCAGCGAAGCCGCCGATATCACCGGATGCTTCCTTATCCGGTGTTACAGACAGTTTTACGCCTGTGAAGGTTTTCCTCTGAATCCCTTTTGTTCTGATTGTTAACAGCACATGTGTACCAATCAGCAGACACAGCATAATAGGTCCCCACAAGAAATCCTTGATGGACAGCACTACGTTGTTAAAAGTTTCCATTTACAATTCCCTCCCAAAAAATGTAATTGATTATAAGTGCAATAAAATTGCTATTGAAATCTTAACAGTTTCTTTATTCTATCTTAACGTATTCTTTATATCATGGCTAAAAAAATTTTCCGTCCCCACGAAAACGGATACTACGTTGCAATCGAATCTATGAAACCTGTCTTTCGATTTCTGCTTTTTCAGTGTACGCGATTTTCCCTGTAAATTCAAGCATTTTTTTATATCGCAAAAATTAGTAAAAAGCTTCATTTTATTGATTTTACACAGAACCTTCGACAAATTACCACAAAAAAATCATGGAAAACGCACTGTGCTATTGCTCAGTGACAAATGTACTTTTTAACTATATCTTAACAACATCTTTACACCTTTTTGCGATACCCATCGGTAAATCTGCATAAAAAATCATCATTTTTTTAAATTTTTGCAGTATTTTCTCCATTTTAAATTGGTTTACATAATGCAATAATCACATTTTGTCATTTTGTACAAAAAAAGAGACACTAAAATAGTGTCTCTCCGCCTGCAAAAATTCTGTTTTCAGCTTAAAATATTCAGTGGCAGTGACCGCCGCAGTGATGGTCATGCTCACTACAATTTTCATGGTCGTGGTCATGGTGATGGGTACATTCTACCGCTGCATTGTATTCCAATGTACCGTCCACATACGCCTGCGCCTTCTCATCCGCATTGCCGCTCACACCGCCGCGCAGTTCGATGCCCTTCTGCGCCAGTGCAGCCTTTGCACCGCCGCCGATACCGCCGCAGATGAGCACAGTTACACCATTCAGCAGCAGAAAATCCGCCAGCATGCTGTGTCCACTGCCCATTGTGGGAACAATCTCGCTGTCCACAATCTTTTTATCCTCTACGGTGTAGAATTTAAATTCCTTTGTATGCCCAAAGTGCTGGAATACTTCGCCATTTTCGTAGGTCACTGCAATTTTTGTTTTCATTTTATTCTCTCCCCTGTTTTTATTATCTCATTTTTTCCAGAAAATCTACCATAGGATCCAGCCATTCGCCTTCGTATTCCTCTGCTGCACCTCTGTCGCATTTTGCTGCAATCGCAGGGTCAATGGGCAGCTTGCAGACAACGGGAATATTGTGCTTTGCCGCAATCGCTTCAATCTGGCTTTCCCCAAAAATATGATGGATACCGCCGCAATCGGGACATTTAAAGTAGGACATATTTTCCACGATACCCAGAATGGGCACATTCATCATTTCCGCCATTTTTACAGCCTTATCTACAATCATGCCAACCAGCTCCTGCGGAGAAGTTACAATAATAATGCCATCAATCGCGATAGACTGGAAAACAGTCAGCGGAACATCTCCTGTGCCGGGTGGCATATCGATGAACATATAGTCCACATCCCCCCAAACAACATCCTTCCAAAACTGCTTTACGGTTTCCGCAATAACCGGCCCTCTCCAGACTACGGGGTCTGTGTCATTATCCAAAAGCAGATTAACAGACATCATCTCGATGCCCTTTTGGGATTCGCAGGGCAGAATCCCCATCTGTGTGCCATACGCCTTTTCTGTCACACCAAATGCCTTAGGGATGGAAGGGCCTGTGATATCCGCATCCAGAATAGCTGTTTTTTTGCCCCTTCTGTTTGTCAGAACCGCCATAGTAGAGGTTACCATGGATTTCCCAACGCCGCCTTTCCCGCTGACAACAGCAATCACCTTTTTGATTTTGCTGTGTTCATTGGGGGGTACCAAAAAATCTGCCGGTTTTCTGCTGCTGCAGTCAGAAGAACAGCTGCCGCAGTTGTGAGAACAATTTTCACTCATCAAATTCATCTCCTAAATTTCTCTTATTCTTTTCATCCTTCATTTCCTTCCGGCAAAGCTGTCCGCATTTTCGTCCGCAGCCGGCATTTTCCCGTTCGCAAATGTCAATATCTCCGCCTTCGATAAAAAGCATCTTCCCATTTACCAACGCATCCGCCAGCTTCCGCCGTGCATCGTTATAAATGCCCTGCACCGTGGTTCTGGCAATGCCCATCTGCGCGGCACATTCCTCCTGCGTATAGCCTGCCAAATCAATCAGACGGATCGTCTCGTATTCATCCACCGCCATGATGATGCTTTCCTCGCAAAGCTGGCTGCCCATAGGCGCAAAGCTGTTTGTTCGGGGCATCCCACAGACGCGTCTGCACTTTCTTGGTCTTGCCATAGAAACGCCTCCTTATTTTTGACATATACCGCTTTCTCCAGTATACACTTATTCTGACATATGTCAATATTATAATTAAAAAAAGTCGTATGTATCTTTTTACATACGACCTTCTCTCTTTTTCTGATCCGCTTTATTCTTCCTCGTGTCCGTAATTTTTCAGCAAAAGCCCGATTCCCATAAGCACCGCAAACAAAATCAGATAGTAAAGCACTGCCTTTCTGAGAGATACAATCGCCGCCAGAACCATAAAGGCACTCGCAATTACCCCCAAAGCAGGCACCACTACGCGATAAAAGAAGCCAAGCTCCTTTTCTTTTTTCATCTGCATCACGAAAATGGGAATATACATCGCATAAATCGTTACGATGGGTAATTCAGAGCTATCGAAGCAAAAGGGTCCGAACCAGGGCTTTGGTGCCAGATTCGCACCATAAAAATACGTCAGCCAGAGCATCGCCATCATCAAACCAATCAGCGCAGAGTTTGTCGGCATTTTCGTCACTGTATCTACTACCTTGAACACCTGCGGACGAGGCCCTTCATCCCTGACACCCATGGCATAAAACGCTCTGGTACACGCCATCATCAGCCCGTTCAACGTGCCCAGACAAGAAATGACAACAAAAATGAACAGCAGTGTACCGCCAAGCTGCGTGAACACGGTTTCAAACGCAATCCGCGCACCCGTTTCGCCGCCTGCCATCATGACCTCATTTTTGACTGCGCCAGCCAGCCCGATATAATACAGAATATAAACCAGAACCACAAAGGCAGATCCGAAAATCAGCGCCAAGGGCAGGTTTTTCTTCGCATCCTTCAATTCCGCGTTGATGGAGGTTGCACAAATCCAGCCCTCATACGCAAAGCAGGTGCCTACCACTGCCGTAAAAAGAGGATTTTTACTCGTAAAGGTATGCACTGCCGTTGTTGTAAAATTCTCTACCAGAATCCCGTTTTTCAAGCCGAAAATCGTCCCGAAAATCGCCATCAAAAATAAAGGAATCAGCTTTGCCGCCGTTGTGGTCACCTGCAGTCTGCCTGCCAGCTTCGGCGCAAGCGCATTGATGACATAGCTGCCCACCAGAAACAGCCCTGATAACGTCATAACCTGCGGCCCGACGATTTCCCAGCCCATCAGAACGCCGAAATATCTTGCCGCTACCCACGCCACAACGGATGTCATGGCAGGGAAATAAATCACCGCCGCAAACCATGCAAAAAAATAGGCATATCTTCCCCCTACCAGAACCTCTGCATAATCCACAACGCCGCTGACCTTTTCATGCTTTGTTGCCATCAGCGCAAAATTATACGCGCACAGAATCATCACCAAACCGCCCAAAAGCCACGCCAAAATTCCTAAGGAAAGGTTGCCGCCAGTTGCCGTCAGCACCTTTTCCGCTTTAAAAAATACACCACTGCCGATAACAATCCCAACTACCATGGCAATCGCCGTCAGCAAGCCGTATCTTTTTTCCAAACCGTTATCCATATTGCTTTTTCCTCTCCTGTTTCTTTCACACTCACACGCATATCCGCACCAACGCAGTTATGCTTTGCATTATAAAAGTACCATTTTTTCCCAGAAAAAGCAACTAATTCTTAGAAAACTCATCTTCCTTTTTTCCCCAAGAACACAAAAAACCCCTTTCTTCATCAGGAAAAGGGTTTTTAGATATGTCCCAATAAGGAGCCTTGCATTTATGCAAGCCTGATTTTATCTCTCGTGATTTCCTGCAAGCTTTTGCAGCTTGTCATCGTCATGGCATCCTTCAGCTCCGCTTTCAGCTTTTCCGTATACAGCTGCACGCCTTCCGCACCGCCGCCGTAAGCCGCAATTACATAGGGTCTGCCAATCAGCACCGCATCCGCACCAAGGGCAAGCATTTTAAACACATCATCCCCTGTACGCACACCACCGTCTACAAATATTTTTGTATCCGCGCCGACTGCCGCACGAATTTCAGGCAGCACCTCTGCTGTCGAAAGCCCATGATCCATCACTCTGCCGCCATGGTTGGAAACCACAATCGCATACGCACCTGCTCTGACCGCCTTCTGCGCCGCTTCCGCCGTCATAATGCCCTTTACGATAAACGGCAAATTGGTTGCCGCAGCAATCTCTCGCAGCTCCTCCTCCGTTTTCAGCAGCATAGGCGGATTTGCCAGACCTGCATGGGGCAGACCTGCGCTATCAATATCCATAGCAAAAGCAAGCGGATGCACCGCCTCGACCTCCTTCAGCCGTTCCTTCACCACTTCGACCGCCCAAGGCTTCAAGGTAGGAATCCCCCAGCCGCCATTCTCCCGAATTGCCTCCAGCGGCTCATAAAAATTTTCCGCCTTAGGGCCGCCGCCGCCAAACGCCAAAATCCCTGCCGCCTTTGCGCCGAGCATCACCGCATCGCAATACAGCCTGTCAGTCATATCTTCTGTATAGGTATACGGAATCAAGCCGATGGGCGCAACGAAAATCGGCGCAGCAAAGGTTTTCCCAAAGAGTGAAATTTCCATATTTCGTTCCTGATTGCCGCCTGTGACATCCATTTCCAGCTTCACATGCTCCCCAAGCCATGCCACGTTCCGCTGAAAGGTGCGAGAAGCCCCCTTCCCGGCAGGTCCCGGCATCACGCCCTTGCAGGCAATGCCGTTACATTCGGGGCAAACCCTGCATCTGGGTGCCATTCTTTTTCTTGCGTTTTCCAGAACCTCCTGATAGGTCATGTTCTTCCCCTCCTAAAAAACTTCCAAACTCTTTCTCTGTCTTTTTCAAATTCCATCAAATTCCGTCTGGGCAAATCATAGCACATCTTTCCCCTCCTGCAAACAGAAATTTGCTTTTCTTTCGATAAAATGCTACACTGATAAAAACCGAACCGAAAGGAGCAACTTCATGCTGATTTATATTATTCTGATGCTTGCGCTTGCCTATTTTTTTCAAAAGGAAGGGCAGAAGCTTTTAGCGGGAAAATCCAAGCTTCTGGCGGAATTCTGTCAGGATGCCTACGCAACAAAAACCGCCCTCAGCACCCTGCGGATTCTTTGTCTGTCCTCTGCTGTCAGCGGCTTCTGGATGCTGATTGCCTTCCTGCTTTCCAAAACCATCCATAAATTTCTCACGCCCTTTGCCCTGCTTTCCATCCTTTGCTACAGCATCGGATTCATCCTTGCCATGCTGCGGCTCAGAAAGCTGTAAACAAAAACCGAAAGAATCTCTTCCTTAAAATAAAATAGAAATTCTTTAGGTGTGTCCCAGTAAGAAAACATGAAGAAAATGAAATAGCTGAAAGCCTGCGGATACAAGGAAGTTTCCCGCAGGCATCCTTTGACTTAGGCTGTCAAGGGGAACTGACGCAGTAGCCGTAGCTTTCAGCATTTCAGAATGCAAGGTTTCTTATCTGGGCGCACCCTTCGGTTCTTTTTTTATTTATCGCAGGAACAGCCGCAGTAGCAGCCTCTGTATCCTATGATACGGCGCATATCTGACAGGCAGATCCATCCATGTATGCTTATTTACAATACTCTTTTCATGGCTAAAGGTTTCAAAGCTTTTCTTTCCGTGATAGCTGCCCATGCCGCTGCCGCCAACGCCACCAAAGCCCATTCTGCTTGTTGCCAGATGGATAATCGTATCGTTGATGCAGCCGCCGCCAAAGGGCACATATCTGAGGAATCGCTCCGCAAGGGCCTTATTTTGCGTAAAAAGATACAACGCCAGCGGCTTTTCTCTTTTACAGATAAATTCCTCCGCCTCCGCCATGCTGTCCACAGGCAAAATCGGGAAAATCGGTCCAAAAATTTCTTCCTGCATTACGGCATCCTCAGCCGTCACATCATCCAGAATGGTCGGCTGAATCTGCACCGTTCTTTCATTCCAGCCACCGCCGAATACCACCTTTTCAGGGTCAATCAAGCCCGTCACGCGGTCAAAATGCTTTCGGTTAATCATCTTCACATACGCGTCATTTTCCGTTGCATCCGCACCGTACATCCGCACAATCCATTTTTTCAGATAAACAAGAAATTCATCCTTGACGCTTCTTTCCACCAGAATATAATCCGGTGCGACACAGGTCTGTCCGCAGTTTAACAGCTTGCCGAACGCAATCCGCTTTGCCGCCAGCTCCAACTTTGCGGTACGGTCAACCACACAGGGGCTTTTGCCGCCCAACTCCAGCGTCACAGGGGTCAGGTGCTTCGCTGCCTTCGCCATCACCTCTTTGCCAACCGTCACGCCGCCGGTAAAGAAGATATAATCAAACCTCTGGTCTAGGAGTGCCTGATTTTCTGCTCTGCCACCCTCCACCGCAAATATATATTCCTCCGGGAAGCACGCCCGTAAAATCCTCCGTATCACCGCAGAGGTTGCAGGCGCATAAGCAGAAGGCTTGACCACCGCACAGTTGCCTGCCGCAATCGCCCCAATCAGCGGCTCCATCGTCAGCATGAAGGGGTAATTCCAGGGGGACATGATAAGTGCCACGCCATACGGCTCCTTCACCGTAAAGCTTGTAGCAGAAAACTGCGCCAATGGACTGCGGACATATTTCTTTTTCGCCCAGCCCTCCAGGTGCTTCAGCATATAGGATAATTCTGCCAGAGTCATCCCCACCTCACACATAAACGCCTCTGTTTTGGATTTATTCAAATCCTCGCGCAGTGCTGCGTAGATTTCATTTTCGTGTTGGCGAATGGCTCTTCCTAAGCGTTTCAATGCCTTTTTTCGGAAGGCAAGCGGAATGGTTCTTCCGCTGCGAAAAAACGCCCGTTGCTTTTCCAGCTTTTTCTGCATCTTATCTCGCTCCCTTCTCCATGATTTTTTCATACATCCCTGCCAGCTCCTTCGCATCCATCAGCACCGGCACAGGATAAAGCGGATTGCCCTCCGCCGCGGCATGCTTCGATAACGCAGGAATATCCTCCCTGCGGATTTCCTTGATTGTTTCGGGAATCTGCATGTAGCGGTTCATTTCCTTTACCCAGAGGATAAAGGAGGCCGCCGCCCTGCGGTCACTCGTATGCTTCGGCACCATCCCGACACAGCGCGCCAGCTTCGCCAGCTGCGGCACACAGGCATCTCCGTATTTCTCTAAGAAATACGGCAAAATAACAGCGTTTGCAAGCCCATGTGCCACGCCGTATTGTCCGCCAAGGGAATGTGCGATTGCATGGACATAGCCCACATAGGATCGCGAAAACGCAATCCCTGCGCAGTATGCCGCCTCCAACATATACGCTCTCGCCTTTTTATTCTGCCCATCCTCATAAGCCTTTCGCAGATTTTCATAAATCAGGCGCACCGCATGCTCTGCCATAAAGCGCGTCTGCTTCGTCGTGCTGCCGCCGATATACGCTTCTACGGCATGCGTCAGCGCATCCATGCCCGTCGTTGCGGTAATGCCCTTCGGCAGTCCCAACGTCACATGATAATCCAAAACGGCATATTGCGGAATCAGGGAAAAATCATTGATGGGATATTTGTGCTTCGTGCCGCTGTCCGTAATGACCGCCGCCAATGTGGTTTCACTGCCTGTTCCTGCCGTTGTCGGCACCGCAATCAATAGCGGCAAAGGCTTGCATATCCGCAATAAACCCTTCATTTTATAAACAGGCTTCCTCGGCTTCACAATTCTTGCTCCCGTTACCTTCGCGCAGTCCATCACAGAGCCGCCGCCAAAGGCAATCATTGCCTGCGCACCGCTTTTCAGATATACCGCACGCGCCTGCTCAATATTCTGAATCGTCGGGTTTGCTACCACTTTGTCATAAACCGCGCAGAAGATGCTTCGCCGCCGCAGCTCCTCCTCTAAGTGCTTTGTCAAGCCAAGTCCACGAATACTTTCATCCGTCACCAGAAGCACCTTAGAAATGTTCCGTTCCTGCAATACATCGGGAATTTGGACAATGCTATGTAAAATTTTCGGTTCTCTGTAGGGCATGAACGGCAATGCCGCACGAAATACACCTTGAAATGCCCTGCAATATACCCGTTCTAACCGTTTCATCTGAATCTCCTTCTTCTTTCGTTTTCCTCATGATACGCGCAAAAAGGTAAAGCGTCAAGCAAAGAAAGTTCTTTGTTTGCTACATATTATTTATTAGGGTTCACCTTTGACAGCAAACAGATAGTCTCCACATGGAATGGTCGCTCCCTATGAATTACTGATTTTGACATTAGTGTTTGGGAGCATATCTTCAAACCATTTAACGATAGGTCGAAGCTATCGTTAAAAAGTATAGCATTCTATGCCGTGTCTCCGTTTTTCTCGATAGCATTTAGCATCTCTGGCCAGTAATCTTTCAATTCTGGAATTTGCATTTTTGCGGCGTATATTAGTTGTAAGCCAAAACAAACAATCGGTGTAAACAGCTGGCTTTTATCTCCATTAACGATTTTAATCAAAGGAGCGATTCCCATATCTATATGAGCACCTCTCTTATCAGAAAGATGTTTAATAAAGTCATAAATTGTTAAGTCGTAATACCCTGCCTTCTTCATCAATTCAAAAATTCTATGATTTGATGCCGTATCCTCTGGCTTAACTCTTCCATATCCTATTATCTGTTCACCTTTATATTCTATCCCCCTGCTGCCGAACAACTGTTGAAGTTCTGCCTTTTCTTGTTTATTCTTTAATTTGTTCAAGATTAATTGAAAAGTCGTATCTTGAATAAAATCAGGAATATCAGATACATCCTTATCGAAGTATGCTATTTTCTGATTTTTCCACTCGTTCAAACTTATCCAATTTTCCATCTTACCAAAACTATATGGTGCAAGTTCAAAATGGAGTTTATCATCTCCCACAAAGGAACGTCCTGAGGTAACAGGCATTTTAAAATCAGGACACAATTCAAAAATTAACGATGTATGCTGATTTTCAAATAAAATTTTTCTCAAAGGCATTACCGCAATGCAATCAAGCATCTCTTTATAGTCTGCGCCTAACTCTTTCATCTGTGTAAGGGCCAGTCTGATAATATTAAATTCCTTTTTCAATTCCAACAGCATGCCATTTCTGCTAAGTTTGAATTCTGTAATAAAATTCAATTCTGGTTTATATCCCATTACCAATTCACTCCCTCTTTATTCTTCAGATGTAATTAACGTTTAATGAGCTTAACTGTCCCTTTCAAAATTTTAGGACCAAATTTTTTTAGTCCCAGTGCCATAACACCAATTCCAACTACTGCAGCACCATCGTTTAAGCCCTTTTGATGCTTTGGACATAGTCCTGTAATATTATTTTTACCTGTAATGATTCTTCCACAAACCTTACACTTTTTAATATCTTCACTCATCTCTACTATCCTCCACAGATACAAAGTAAACTTCGTTACCATCCAACTCTGTTGATTCCAATCTTAATTGTTCCAAACTTTTTTCTAACATTGGTTTCATTTCAACAGAAAAATTATACCAAAAATCCATGTTAGAAGTATTATACGGAAAATAATTATGTATCAACATCGATGCTGATAATCCTTTCTTTGATATAGGTTGTTCGATAAAACTTAAGATTTTACTGTGGTAATTTTCCAAGACCAGTTTTGCTGTCTTTCTTTCACCCAAATACTCAAGTATTTGCAACCTTACACCTACAAATTTAGTCACTATCTGTAAATCTTCTGCAATAATTTCCATATAAGTATTTGGTGTTTTATTAAAATATCCAAATGGCGTTCCCACCTTTTTAGCAAAACTCTTTGAAGTAGTTTCTATATCCGTATATACAGAGTTAATTGCTGTCCTCATCTTGTCGTCCGCAACTTTTAACATTCTTATCTGATCTTCTTCAGATTTTTTTGTAGCAGCCTCTAACACAAGGTCACGAGCATCCAAAAATGGAACAATAATATCCCTGTCTCGATCACGCTGTATTTGATATGTTTGAAGCTCCTGTATTTCAGATAGCTTTTCATATATCTGACGCATTTGTATTTGATTGCCAATACTACGCATAGCCTCAATATTTCCCGGATTACTTATAACTTTTTTCAGAGTTATATCTTTAATGCGCACTCCATTCTCATCCAAAATAACAGCACGTAGATTGTCCTCTATCTGCTTAGATTTTCCAATGGAATATATGCCTTTTTTTAGTTTTGTTCTCACATCTGAAGGTAAACTATCAAAATCCGGAAGCAATGTGACATTTCCTTGACTAATAACATCTGCCTGGTTAATCACATCTCCAATAATGCTTAAGTCGGCAATTGGTAGTTGAGTGATATCTTTTAAAGGAGAGAAGCCACGAATTGATAGCATCATTTCCTGAACATAGCCATCAAAAAAATTACTCATTTTTAAGATATTATTTCCAGTTCTATCTTCTTCTGTTCTAAAAATTACCAAAGGTGCTCTATTAGCACTAGATACTATATCTGTATTATTTTTCTCATCCATGTTCTCATCTCCAATCTCCTGTCCACAGATAATATTATTTATTATTTTTATCTTGTACTGCTTTTGCGAGCCAACTGCCGACTACCGCACCCATAATAGGTACTCCTACCAAAGGAACTGCCATTGCAACGGCTCCTGCGGTCTTCATCCACTCTTTGGAAACAGTCTTCCTTGTTGCAGTACCTGCTAATATTGACGGAGACATTAAGTTTGCTTTTTCAAGTAATTCATTATAATCAGCCTTCGAATAATTCTCCGGATGATCAATTAGCATATCCAGGAGAATTTTAACCATCTCTGTTTCCTCCGGATGCTTTATAATCTCTGCATCAATCACACTTCTCATAGCAATATACTGTGTCTTCGTCAGTTTGTTTCTTCCACTTTCGATATTATTTATCGTCTGACGGGTAACACCAATCTGTTCACCAAATTCAGATGCAGTCCACCCAATAGCCCTACGAATCAATAATAAATTATCTTGCATTCTCTGAATTTCTTCCATTGATGCATCCCTCCTATTGAAAATATAATATCACTTGACAATATTTTTGTCAATGTACATTGTGTGAACAACAAAAATAACCTCACCACCAAGAATCACTTCTTGGCAGTGAGGATGTTCCACCCAGTATATTTTATCTTGAAATATTGATTTCCACCTTCGCTTTAAAACAGACCACAAATCTATCATCATATACTTGTATTTGCTCAATGTACTTCCTTACCAATTTGTCATCGTACTCGCTGATTTGAGTTTCTTGCGAATCGACATAGACTGCAAGTTCATTGATTCGTTGCCTTATCCCTTCCGTATTTGCATGCTTTACCAGTTCCAATTGTTTCTTCTGCCTCAGTTCTTCCATCTCATCTGCACATTTTGAATAATCCTTTTTTCCATGTACCAATTCCAGTAATTCCTTCTGTTTTTCATCAATTTCTTTATTAATTGCCTCGATTTTATCAGAATTGTCTTGACCAATAACTTCAAGAATATTCTCTTCTAAAATATCTTTCACATCCTTAGAACATTCCAGAACTGTATTCATAGCATCAACTACGGCTTGCTGAAGTTGTTCTTCCGGTATTGTTGGAGCAGAACAAGCCGATGGACCATTCTCCACTCTCGTGCAGCATCTCCATACTATGTATTTCTTGCCGCGACTGTTCCACACAACTCGTCTGTAAATATCCCCACATTTCATGCAGGTGCAAATACTTGAAAGTGCATACCTGCTAGAGTAGATACGGCGTTTCTGCCCATCTCTTCCGCTTGTCATATTGGCTCTCCTTAGCATTTCTTCTTGAACCTGCGTGAAAACATCTCTAGGTATGATTGCTTCCTGGCTATTTTTTACATAATACTGAGGAACCGTTCCATCATTTTTAATCCTAGTTTTTTCAATAAAATCCGTTGTTATGGTTTTTTGCAGAAGTGCATCGCCAATATATTTCTCATTTGAAAGGATTCCCCGAACCGTACTCATGTGCCATTTATAACGCTTTCCTCCGGTTTTAATATGATCTCGTTCCAGTCCCATTGCGATATCTCTAAAGCTTGCCCCTTCCAAATACTCTCGAAAGATACGTTTCACAACCTTCGCTTCTTTCTTATCAACGATTAGATTTCCTTTGGCATCCTTCGTATATCCGAGGAAATGCTCATGATTGACCTGTACCTTTCCTTCCTGATATCGGAACTGCAGTCCTAACTTTATATTCTGTGATAAGGATGCTGATTCCTGTTGTGCTAGCGAAGCCATGATGGTAAGGAGCAGTTCTCCGGACGCTTCAAGGGTATTGATATTTTCCTTCTCGAATATTATGGCTATATTCTTTTCTCTTAGCTGTCTTACATACTTCAAGCAGTCAATGGTATTTCTTGCGAATCGGCTGATTGACTTTGTAATAATCATATCGACTTTCCCTGCCATGCAGTCATCGATCATTTCATTAAAGCCTTCTCGCTTTTTGGTATTAGTACCAGAGATGCCATCATCCGTATAGATTCCGGCAAGTTCCCATTCCTTATTTCTGCCAATATATTCTGTATAGTGCTGAACCTGCATTTCATAACTTCCCGCCTGTTCATCGCTGTCAGTACTGACTCGGCAGTACGCTGCGACTCTTAATTTAGGCTTATTTTCTTCCTTTGATATTCGATTTCCTGCTCGTATTCTGGCGGGAATTAATGTTACATTCTCATTCATTTGCTGCCTCCGTGATTTGACTATATGCATATTCTGCCTGCTTGTATGGATCATCGTATTGCACTGCTACCTTTCCAATAGTAAAGGTTCCGATCTCTGCTTTTGGATGAGGTCTGTATGCTCCTATCCGATTTTGGCTTTTCGCTTTGTTTTCTCTGATTTCCTGTGCCTTTGCAAAAGTATCCACATCTACGATCTGTGGATAATACTCTGTGCCAACATACACTTTATTTTTTAGAAATCTGCCAATTACCGAGTGCGTTTTTTCAATTCCGACTTTCTTGCCTGCCGCTCTTATGGAGCCACATTCAATGTATTCTCGGAATAACATTCTCACTCTTTCTGCATTTGGTTCATCAATGACCGCTTGCCCGTCTTCAATAATGTAACCGTATGGAGTATGTGTCACACCACCACCAACCTTTCCGTTATATTCAGTCCGCATTTCAGATTGAAGGTTATCTCATCTCTGCTATGAACTGTCATCGTATCAACATATTCCAGGAACATCTCATCTTCGAATTCTGTGATTTCTGCTTTCTTTGAAACAAACCGTAAGAGTTTCTGTGCCTCATCCAAATGAGTAAGGTCACCATTGATACTCTTCGAAATCAGCTGTTTCTCCCTTGCAAGCCTGTCAGCTTCTGAGGTCAGCTGATTCTTTTCTGCGTGAAAAATCTCCGGCTCGATATAACCGGAACTCAGCAGATTCGTAAGAACCGTTGTCTGTTCCACGTTCTTTTCTATTTGTTCTTCCAATGCAAGCACCTGGTGCAGTCTTTCCTTATTGTTTGCCCCTCTTAGTCCTTCAATAAAAGGTTTTAGTACTTTTGCATGGGCAGTTTGCAGCTTCCGAATCATTCTGAGAAACGCTGTCTTGATATCCTCATCACGGATGTACATCATAGAGCAGGCATCATTATCTGTAATATGCGTATTGCAGCACCAAGCAACATAATTTCCACTCGGCTTATAGTGCTGTCTCCTCTTAAATGTTGATCCGCATTCGCCACAAATTATCTTCCCTGAAAATGCATAAAGATGATGGTACTTTCCAATACCTGTTTCAATGCTTTTTTCTTTTGCCCTCTGATGGATCACTGCTGTTGCCTTATCAAAAATCTCATGGCTGATAATCGGCTCATGATGATTCTTGCAAAGGTACATGTTCTTCTCTCCGTAATTGATGTGTCGATTGTAATTATCATCGGTATATGTCTTTTGAAAAATTACATCTCCGGTATATTTTTCATTCTGCAAAATTCCTCTTACGGTTGACGGATGCCACTTGGTTCCCTTCCTGCTTTGAACACCCCTTTCATTGAGTTCTCTTGCAATCACGTGAGTTCCCATGCCATTAATGGTCATGTTAAAAATATCTCTGACCACTGCAGCCTCTTCCGGAACAATAACCATCCTGCCCTCTTTATTTTCATATCCATACGGCGGATAGCTGATAATGAAAGTGCCTTCTTCAAAACGATGCTTAATCGACCATTTGTTGTTTTGAGAAATGGATCTTGACTCACTCTCTGCAATGGAACTTAAAATGGAAAGCATCAATTCTGAACTCATGTGTTCGGTATCAATATTTTCCTTTTCGAAGTACATATAGATATTTAATCTTGCCAAATTTCTTACCATCTCCAGACAATCTGCTGTATTTCTTGAAAATCGGCTGATGGACTTTGTAATCACTCGGTCGATTTTCCCATCTTCACAATCCTTCAGAAGTGCAAGCAGTCCATCACGCTTTTCCACCTTTGTGCCGGAGACGCCTTCATCATAATACAGTCCTGCATATTCCCATTCGAAATTCGCACTAATGAAATTGTCATAATGTTCCTTCTGTGTTTCCAAACTTAGCAGCTGCTCATCTGATCTGGTAGATACCCTAGCATAGGCAGCAACTCGTATTTTCTTTTTTTCTATGAAACTCTTTGTGGCCTCAATCTTGGTTATTCTTGCCATTGTCTCACCTCCTTGTTTTGGCAGTACTATATATCACTCTAAAGGGTGTAATTATCAAGTTATATATCCATCAAATTCCCATAAAACGGAGAGAATTTCTGAGCATTTAATGCCGATATTCTGTCGTATTCGTCACTGGAAATCAGCCCCTCATCAATTAGATTTTTCGTTATCTTCTGTGCCATCTCATAGTCAAAATCCTTCTGCATAGCTTCTTTTGTCATCCTACGAGAAGGAACATGATCGGCAACAGGCATGTTCTTACTCACTTGCATCCTCGCCACCTCCAAATCGGCCATTGATATAACAGCTGTGACTGCAGTATTTACGGTTCTTATTCCCATAGGAAAAGAACGTCTTACCACAACATTCACATACACACTCATAATTTGCTTTCCGATTCACATCTTTCAAGTGGGTATTCCACCATTGGTTTCTGCAGCTGTCTGAGCAAAATCTTTTCTGCTTCCTGCCGGGATTCTGACTGACTGGCTTTCCACAACACTCGCATGCTTTGACCATTACCTTATCCGTTACAGTCACTGTGGTTCTGACTCCACCTAGTCCGTTTCTTTTACAGAATGTTTTAACAGTATTGATGGATACCGATAATGTATCCGCAATTTTCTTATAGCTCATGCCGTTTTCACGATATATTTGTATTAACATTTTTTGATTGTCTGTCATCAGGGCACCTCCAACTCTTTGAGGTCATCACCTCTATCAGTGTAAGGACAGACATCACTCTTTTAAGTACCAAAGTGCAAAAAATAATGCCCATCAGAGGTATTCATCTCCAATGGGCAAAAAATCTGTTATATTTCTGTTATTTTTTAATAAGAATTCATTCACTCTTTTCCGCACAGCATTGCCGTTATATTCAACTGCCGTCAACCTATTCTTTCTGTCAGTGCCGCTTCATAACTTGCCTTTGATGGCTTCTTTTTCAAGTTCATCTACTGTTTTAGTACTTAAGGTTTCTCAGCCATTTACAACCTTGCCGTTAGCATCAAAGACATAATAGCCTGGATTGGATGCCGCACACTTCTTCGCATTATCCAAAGACTTAAATGCTCCCTTCTGCGACTTGACATCCGCCCAGGACTTACGCACACGATAAAGTCCTGTTGCTGAAGGAGATGGTGTAACAGAACTGCCGCCAAGATTAGCGGTAACCTTCGCTGCCAAATCGTCAAGTCTTGCATAGAGCCAGTTGCCGGGGCAGCTTTTATTCGCAAACCACCGATGCACCGTCAGCACCATTTCATCAGACTTTGGTGCATAATTTAAGGTCTTATCCTTAGAGCCAAGCCATAAAAGCTTCTTTTTACCATTACGTTTGCAAATGTCAACACAGAGCTTGACTAGTGAGTTATAAACAGCACTATTCATTGCATACGGCTCAGACATATCACTGGCACATTCGATGGTGACAGCACGCTGATCATTGGCATTGGAAGAAGAACACCAACTACGGTTCTTTTCCTCCACGCAAAGAGATATGCGACCATCCTTGCCAATGCCGTAATTGCAGCTTGCCTGTCTGGACGGGCTAGTAAAGCATCCACAGATACTCTCGCAAGAAAGCTGACCTACCACGCAATGAGGCGTGATGCGGTCGATGTTGTGTGTTCTTTGTCCAGAATGATTCGGACTGAGTTTCGTGTAAGAAACCATTTTACTGTTTGTATAATCCATGTCACTTTTCCTCCTTTTCCGCTCTGTTGTGGAGCTGCTCCAAAACGACCTTTATTTTCTCCGGCACAGACAGACCGAGATGTGCGGCATTTTCCAAAAGGCTAACACCTTCATTGGAAATATAAAAGAAAATCACCGCTGTTCTCAAAACACTGCCTGTCCCGACAACATCTGCGTCAAGTATATTTGCAATCCCAACCAACATAAAAATCAGCACCTTACGGCAGATGCCACGAAATCCAACCTCACTGGAAAGCGTTTTATCGTTTACTGCACACATAACGCCTGTGATGTAGTCCATTGCCGTAAATGCAAGCAAGGTGTAAAGCAAACCGTCACAGCCACCGAGGAAGTACCCAAGCCACCCTCCCAAAGCGGAAAATATCAGCTGAATTACATTCCAAAAATCCTTCATTTTCATCACCTCCAATAAAAAAAGACGGTCACTCCGTCCTATATCCGTTCAAGTCATATCCCCGTTCTTCAAGCAATGCCTTTACTGCAGTAAGCTGTGTTTTCGGCACAGGTTTTACGGTTTTGTTATTCTCATCACAAGTTCTTCTTTGATTAATTACAAGCTGAAAATACATCTCCGTCATTTTAGTTCCCTCCCGTCAATGTTTCATAAAAGTCTGCCAAAGACTCCATTAAAGTCAAGTTATTTTGCTCCTGATGTTCATACATATCCGCCTGCATTTCCATAATGGCAAGTTCTGCATCATTTGGCTGATAAGCAGGAAGGGCTTCCTTTTTTTCAGGAACGGTAAAGTATCCGTCCGTTACAGAATATTCCACACCGTTATAAAGATAGGTTTTACAATCCGTAAAAAGCATATATTCTCCCGTTTCCATGTCAAATCGTTTCACTGCAAATTTTTCTTTTTCTATCGGCTCGGCAACAACCACCGACCCATAATGAACCCAGTCCGGCATTTCTTTAGCCTTATACCAGATTTCCGTTTCATTTCTTACTTCAAACATCAAATCACCTTCCTTGATATGTAACGGTTACGGAATGAATGTAATAACTTTTTGAACCCGAATAATACTCCACAAGCTGTACCTGTTCACCGGCAGTGCAGTACATACTGAAGGTTTTGGATACTGTGGCAGATGTACTTGTCTGAATTGTGCCGATACACGGCATAAGGTAAAATAGCGTACTGCCTCGGTCTGAAATATAATCACCCCAAGATACAGAGGATGTATCTGTTTTGCTTACATAGCTGGCACTGTTTACCGATGAGGCATCATAAGACGCATTTTGGTCAATGGTTCTTCCACCTACATAACTGTAGTTATTGCTTGTAGCATTATAGCAATAGGACGCTGTTGCGGTGATGATTTTTCTTACCTCAATATTTGAGGAATAGCTTTGTGCATTGGCTGTCACTGTTACTTTATAAACTCCGCTGACAGGAGCAACAAATTTTGCAATACAAATATATCTGTCAGAATAGGTAGCGGATGTTATCGAACCCGAGTAAACTGTTATTCCCGTACCTGTTTGGCTTGCCTGCCGTTGGGAAATGAGATAACTCAGCTTTTGGCTCAACACGCCTGTACTGCTTGCACTGTTGTTGGTAACGGTGTAGGAACGGATGTTATCAAGGTATCCTGCTCTTGCCGCTGTCCAAGAGGAAAGCAGTGCATTCAGCTTACTCATAACCGTTCCTGCCGCGGCACTTCCGCCGGATGCGTTTGCCGTACCGATTAAGCTGCTGATGAGATAGCTTAATTTCTGGCTTAATGTACCGCTTGCATTTGCAGATGTGCTTGCGGAAGTATTATTGATGACTGTATTTAGCTTTCCGTTTACTGTTTCATCCGTAGAATCATTTTTCTTTCCGATTAGTTTTTTCAGTGTTGCAAATACTGTTACATCCATAGGTTTTCTCCTTTCAATTCTGGCTGACAACGCTTGTAATCACACCATCTGTAATGGTTGTTTCCGTTGTGCTGTTTAAAAGTACATGACTGCCGTCAGAATCCCATGCTTTGGTTACACAGCGGATAACCGTATCTTCGATATTAGTGATTCGCTCTGCAATTTTCACTTCATTCAGCACCATGGTTTCCGTAACTACCGTATCTGTAATGTTTGATGTCACCGTTGCACCAATACGATAGGCAATGTTGTCAAAGTCAAAAGTCTGTAACTGTGAAATATCATTCAAAACGCCTTTGTACCACTCATTGACAGCACTTTGCAGATGAGAAAACTCCGCCTGTTGATTGGCAAGCTGTGCATTTGTTTTATTCACCTGTGCCGTAAACTGGGTATTCACTTTTTCCTGCACTTCATCGCTGAACTGCTGATAGGCCTTGCTGTATGCCGTAAAATAATCACTTGCCGTAAAACCTGTCAGCGTGCAGTACACACCGACTCTTTCATCGGTGATGTTGTACTGGGTAAGGCTTGCTGCACCGGAGGCAACGTAGATTGTGGCAAGAGGAATTTCAAATCTGTCTGCCGTCTGAGTAAGGGAAGGAACAACAGGATTTGAACTTGGTGTTCCCTCCAAAACATACACACCGCAGACTCTGTTTACAAAGTCCGCTCTTGCCACCACTCGGTCATATCTGCCGTAGTTGATATTACCTGTTGTAAGCAAGATATTTTCGTCCTCATCATTGGCATAGAATCTGCCGTTGATGAAAAAAGCACCTGCCGCAACCGTGATATACATATTTCCGTTTAAGGCTGTCACCTGCAGGCCTGTGGAGTCCGCACCATAGACACCGTTTGAGAACAGCTTGCTGAAATACAGTGCAAACTGCTCACTGGTATAGGTTCTGTCATAGTTTCCGTCACTGTCCACCACGGCATCAAAAGGAAAATAGGTTATACTCATCAAAACACCTCATTTCTTTGTAAAAATCGTGGGAATGGCATCCCCGTAGGTAATCTCCATTTCATAGGTCTTTTCATAAAAATGCGTTACTTTCTCTATAGGCTTTGCCAAGGCAAGACCGCTGTCCGTATCCGTTAAAAGCACTGTATCTCCAAGAAAATAGTCCTTGTTATACTGATACTGTTCGGAATTTAAATTACAAATTCCGCACCTGTGGTTTTTGATTTTTCCTTCAGTCCTTCCAATAAATCCTCAACTGAACTGCCTTTCTCTACATACTCTCTGCGGAGAAGTCCTTCTGATTCCGTTTCACCATAGGCGGTGTAGCTTTCTGCTTCCGTTTCCGTTTGCTCGGTATAGAGATATGCCACATTTTTATAGTCCGAGGTTTCCTCATAAATATCTGTTTCGGAAATGTTGTTGAACTTATCTCCGAAAATCACTGTACTGCTCCTGTCGGAAACAGGCACGCAACAAAACACAAGCTTCTTCCCTTGAATGTCATACTCAAGCCGGAAACCGAAACCACCTAATTTGCTGATGAATTTCAAAATACTCAGACAGTCATTTGCCTCATATATGCGTTTTACTGTGTTTTTTTGAGACAGTCCAAGTCTTTTAAATGTGAAATTTGGGATTGTGCGTTTCTTGTCTGTTGGAGAAATAAAATTTCCCTGTATCAGACGGATACAGGCGTCCTCATAGGTTTCACCCACTGGCACTTCAAAGCCTTTGACGCACCGCCAAGAAAGAACGGACGTAATGTGTCTGCCTGTGATTTCGTATTTCCTCAAATCCTTGCTGTCGGTTTTATGCTTGTTTTCTGCCAAGTAAGCGTTATTTCCAACTACAAGAACATCCTCCGTAACCTTTATGTTTTTATAAACCTCGTTATCTGTAAAAGATAACTGAATATCTCCCACATCTCGAATACACTCCGAAAACTGAATACTGCTGTAAGACTGGAGAATGTCCTTCAGCGTAAAATCAGAATAAATATCAACTCTCAAAAAATCACCTCTGTAAAAAACTGCTGTATTTTTAAGTCATTACAACACCAACGGATTGTAGTTAAAATAAACCTCCAGATTGGTCACATTTTCCTCCGCACCGTATTCAATCTCGTTTTCTCCTACAAAGAACTTAAAAAAGCTGCTTTGGGTTGCATTTAAAACAGAAAAATCCTTACTGCCGTTCTTATAGATAATCGGCTGTTGCTTTGTAAAATCGATAAGCAATTCATCGCCCTTAGCCATTTCAGCCGTAAAATACACGCCTTCACCTGTTTTTCGGTTGATGATATACGGATTTAACACCGAGCCGAAGGAGGATACAAACCGTACCGTCCATCCACTGTCGGCATCTCCGGTATTATTGATTTTCGTTACAAGCTGTGCCGCCTTTACTCCGAAAAGGGTGTAGGGCGTGAAATACTGCGGAAAGACAAAGGAAGGAGTCATGCTTGCAAGATTGTCTGTTATGGTCTGCTCCTTCCAATAGGTGCCATAGCAGATTAGTTCTGTTTCAATACTGCCTTTTCCACCCGAATAAGAAAATACAGGTATGCTCTTGGGATAACATGAAATGGACTTTATATAACTGCCGTCAGAATATTTCAGCAAGCCTTCCGTTTTAGGATTAAACACGCTTTTGATATGCTTTTCAAACAAACGGTAGTTGCTGTCAGACTGAAACACTGCCTTGATGGTAATTTCTCTTGGTTCTAAATCAAGGTTTTGCAGTGTTTCTCCGTCCTGTCCGCTGTTTTTGTCGGTATAAAAAGAAGCATCCACATCTTCCTCAAATGCTGTCGGTATCAGATTTGATAAAAATGAGATGCTTACGCTTTGATTTGTTGCCGTATTGGTATAGATTAAGGTTTCTGTGGCTTTCATTTCATCACACTCCCGTAAAGCCAAGCTTTCTGAATGTTCTCTGCAGTTCCTTTTGTTCCTTTCGTGCGTTATTTTCCGAGGAATTGTAAAAGTTCTGCGTCACTGTTACATTAGTATCACCGCTTTTGGCAGTTACATTGCTTTGATAGGTTTTGTTTTCCTGTGCCGTCAGAACTCGTTCGCCCTTATGAAGAATGGCTTTATACCCATCAAAAGGAACATAGTCCAGACCGCCTGCATGAGAACCGTCTGCATCATCACTCATTTCCCGATTTGCTGACCGCCAAAAGGCAAGCTTATCCTTCAGCCAGTCAATGGTATCCGTTACCCAATCCTTCAGACTTCTCCATATTTCCTTCATGCCATTCCAAAGACTGTCAAAGGCATTGCATCCTGCATTATAAAAAGAAGAACCCATGTTTACGAGAGAAGTTACCAGTTCATTGAACTTGTTTACCGCATTGGTTTTGATTTCCGTCACTTTCTGCAAAACCGCTGTTTTTATGGTATTCCAGACAGACACAAGTTTCGGATAGAGAACATTTGTGATGAGATTTAAAATACCGTCCTTCAAAACAGTAAACAGGCTTAAAATTCCATCCTTCAGAACAGTAACGATATTTGTAATATCACTGCCGATGTTTTCCCAGTTTCCGCTGAAAATATCGGCAAACAGCTGTGTTATGGAAACGATATAATTAAGTGCCGTTTCTACGATAACTTTCAAAGCGTCCCAAACAAAAGAAAAGTTCGTCTGTATCTCTGACAACACCCTATTGAAAAAATCCTTTATGCTGTTCCAGATGATTTGAATGTTGTTCCGAAAAACCTCATTATTTTGATATAAGTCAGCAACAATCAAAATCAATGCCGTTACTGCGGCGACTATGGCGGCAATAGGGGCAAGGGGCCAAGTAAGGCCTGCGGAGAAGGCAGAAACAGCCGTCACCGCCGTACTGAACATAGGAGCAAGAGAACCAATACTTGTCATCAGTGTTCCCAACATAACAAGCAAAGGCCCTGCGGCGGCAATCAGTGTACCGATTACAACGATTATTGTCTGTATTCCCGTTGGCAAAGAAGAAATCCATCCGCATAATTTTTGTATTCCGCCTGTAACTGCGTCTACAGCAGGGGAGAAGGTATCTAAAATCACACCGCCAAGAATGATAAATGTGTTTTTCACATCATTTACAGCTTTGTTGATTTTAGAACTGTTGGTCTGCAGCTTTTCAAAGGCCGTTTCCGTTGCACCTGTGCTTTCACGCATCTGGGCAAGTGTACTGTTAAAATCATCGGCGCTGTCACCCAAAAGAATCAAGCCTGCTTTGCCTGCCTCGGCACTGCTCCATAAATCCCCAAAGGAAAGATTCTGCTCATCGGCAGATTTCTTCAATATGGAAAGTACATCTGCAAGGCTTGCTCCGTTTTCCATAAGTTCCGCAAAGCTTTTGCCTGTCTTTTCCTTCAAAATATCCGATACGGTTGTACCGCTTTTCCCAAGTTCATTCAGCATGGAGTTCATATAGGTGGTGCTTTCTGCTGTGGCAACACCATTTGCCGTCATTTTGGCATAGCCCGTGCAAAGCTGATCTAACTGAACATGATAGGCATTGGCAGTAGGGATTACCTTACCCATTGAGGAGGACAGCTCTGCAACGGTGGTTTTGCCCAGGTTCTGGGTCTGTATCAGCATATCGGAAACATTGGTAACCTCCGATGCCTCCATACCGTAAGCATTCAAAATGGTGGTCAGTACGTCCAAAGCCGCACCTGCATCGGCAAAGCCTGCCTTTGCAAGCTTAGTGGAATTGGTTACGAAGTTGACCGCATCTCCTGTTTTCTGTCCGGCGGAAATGGCATTGTATACATTGTCTGCGATTTCATTGGCGGAAATGCCTGTCTGGGAGGACAACTCCAATATCTGAGAACGCAGAGAATCCAAAGGAACTTCCGTAGTATCTGCAATGGTGCTGACCTTTGCCATTGCGTCCTCAAAATTCACAGCCGATACAGCCGCCGCAGTGCCGATTCCCGCAACAGCCGCTGATACAGGCATAACGGCTTTTCCTGCCGCCGTCAGTTTTCCGCCTGCGTCCTTCATTTTTTCACCAAAAGAGTTGATGGCGGCATTGGATTTTGCCGTTTCTTTTTCAAGGTTCTTCAGCTGATTTTCCGTTGTAATCAGTTCTCTGCGGAAGGCATCATACTTGCCCTGGTCGATTTCGCCGTTTCGGTACTGCTCCTCAACCTGTGATTGTGCGTCCTTTAAAGTTTGGAGTTTTTTCCTTGTTTCGTCTGCCTTTTCCGTAAGCAGTCTGTATTTTTGTGCCAACAGCTCTGTATTGGAAGGGTCAAGCTTTAATGCTTTTTGCACTTCGTTTAACTGTTTTTGTGTGGTGCTGATGGAACGGTTGGCACTGCTCATGGCCTTGCTTAAATCCGTTGTATCCGCACCGATTTTTACAGTAATGCCTTTAATGTCATTTGCCATAGGTTCACCTCCTTTATGGCATGAAAAAAGCACCTTAACCTGTTATGGTTAAAGTGCTGTGTAAAATAATTATTAAATTGTTTGGAAGTTAAACAAACTGGAAGTTAGCGATTTCTTTTTCCGGTATTCTCTGTC
>ULZN01032688.1_pt1 | contig 48488 bp, 47 predicted proteins | sample 1963091 | NCBI WGS metagenome assembly ULZN01 (sample SAMEA4835889, study PRJEB28245) | human gut metagenome | biome: gut microbiome; material: fecal sample | place: Denmark | collected 2008 | reverse complement strand
GCAGAAATAACTGGCACATCCATCATGCAAAAAGTGGAGGTGGGCAGATCTTAGTATGTATTGCCGGAAGAGGATATTATCAGGAAGAGGGAAAAGATGCTGTAGAAATGAAGCCCGGTGACTGTATCAATATTCCGGCAGAAGTGAAACACTGGCATGGTGCCGCACCGGATAAATGGTTTTCTCATCTGGCAATTGAAGTGCCGGGCGAAGAGGCATCGAATGAGTGGTGTGAACCTGTTGCCTACGAAATATATAAACTGCTCAGATAATTTCCAATTTGTCAAGCTGAATCCATTTTACAGAGCAGTCCTGCGCTACGGCATGCGGCTACCTTTTGGGTGCATTGATTCCCACGCAAAAAGCCGAGAATCATTTGATTCTCGGCTTTTCTTATATTCTCGTTTGTTTTTTATTTCAATTTTTATTCTTTCCCGTTCCAGCAATAGGTACATACCTTTTCTTTAGGCAGACCGATTGCCTCCAGAAGACCATCCAGAGACTGGAATCCAAGGGAAGCGAAGCCAAGCTTTTCACAGATGCGCTTCAGCATGCACTGCCCTCTTTCCGTGGAGGCATCCGCATATTCTTCCAGATACGCATCCCCCTGCAGGCCTTCCAGTTCATGAATGATGCGGCGTGCAAGCAAATCATCCTCACTGCTCTTGCTTGTGAAATTCAGATATTTGCAGCCATACATGATGGGAGGACAGGCAGAACGCATGTGAACCTCCTTTGCGTGGGTGCTGTAAAGGAATTCAACGGTTTCGCCAAGCTGCGTACCGCGAACGATAGAGTCATCCACAAAGAGCAGCTTCTTGCCTTCAATCAGCTCGGGTACGGGAATCTGTTTCATCTTCGCCACACGGTTTCTGATTTTCTGGCTCGCAGGTGTGAAGGAACGAGGCCATGTCGGGGTATATTTTACGAAGGGGCGCGCATAGGTGTAGCCGCTTTCCTGCGCATAGCCCATGGCATGAGGCACGCCGGAATCGGGGATACCTGCGACATAATCAACCTCAGGGAGTGTTCCTCTTGCCGCTTCATCCCGCGCCATAATCTCACCGTTTTTATAACGCATCACTTCTACATTAACGCCCTCGTAATTGGAGTTAGGGTAGCCGTAATAGCTCCAGAGAAAGGCACAGATTTTCATATCCTCGCCGGCAGGCTGTAAGGTTTTGTAGCCTTCGGGGGTAATTTTCACGATTTCGCCGGGGCCAAGCTCATAATCCTTTTCATAGCCCAGCTTCTGATATGCGAAGGATTCAAAGGAAACGGCATAGCCCTCCTCATCCTTCCCGATGAGAACAGGGAGTCTGCCCAGTTTATCTCTTGCGGCAATGATTGCATCATCCTCCGTCAGAATCAGAAGGGTAACAGAGCCTTCGATCGCCTCCTGTGCATATTTGATGCCGCTGATGAGATCGCTCCTCTGGTTAATCAGGCTTGCAACCAGCTCCGTTTCGTTTACGTTGCCTGTGGAACGGGACATAAACTGATGCCCTTTATCAAATTCCGCCTGCAGCAGCTCCTCTGCATTGTTAATCGCACCGATGGTTGTAATAGCGTAGGTGCCCAGATGGGAGCGCACAAGCAGGGGCTGAGGGTCGTTATCGCTGATACAGCCGATGCCGGAAACGCAGCCCTCAAATTCATACAAATCATCCTCGAATTTTGTACGGAAGGGTGTGTTTTCAATGTTATGGATTTCTCTCTGAAATCCCTTTTCCTTACTATGAAGTGCCATACCGCCTTTTTTTGTGCCTAGATGGGAGTGATAATCTACGCCAAAGAAAATATCCAGAACGCAGTCATTTTTACTTGTTACGCCAAAAAAGCCGCCCATGATGTGCCTCCTTATGTATAAAAAACAAACCGTATTATTTTGTAGTCCGCAGAATTTTTCCGCTAGTTTTATTTTAAACGAAAAAAAAAGGTAATACAACCAAAACAACGGCATAGAAACAGAGAAAAATAAAGAGGATTTTTGCCGTATGATAGCAGATTTTCCAAAAAAGATAAGGATTTTTTATCAGTAGGATAAGTTTTCCTGATTATGGCTGTTATACGGCGGCGGAAGGATGGTTTTTCCTTGCAAAGCGGCGGCAGATTTGTTATCCTTCTAGGTAGTGGCCGAGCAAAGGGTTCGGCGTATTCTTTGGATACCGTTTTATGAAAATAAGGAGGAAAAAATTATGGAAAATCGCATTTCCGTTATCAGCATTATCATTGAGGACACAGCGCAGGCGGCAGCAGTGAACGATCTTCTGCATGAATATGGCAGCTACATCGTGGGGCGCATGGGGATTCCCTACAGAGAACGCAAGGTTTCCATCATCTGCATTGTGATGGATGCCCCCGGCAGTGTGACAAGCGCACTTTCCGGCAAGCTGGGGATGCTTGACGGCGTTTCCACAAAAACCGTTACCACAAAGGCAAGCGAAGCCTGAGCAGCTTCAGAAGCTATCACAAAAGAGGAATGAAACATGCTTCACCTGATTATTTCAACGCAAAGCTTCGTTTTTCTGATGCTTGCAAGCTTTCTGGCAGGCTTTCTGGATGCCATTGCAGGGGGCGGCGGTCTGATTACCATTCCCGCCTACCTCATCAGTGGTCTGCCCGTCCACATGGTCTATGCCTGCAATAAATTTGCATCCTCCTGCGGCACGGCAATCGCCACCCTGCGGTATTACCGCAACAAAATGGTGGATATCCCCGTGGGGCTGCTGGCGGCGGCAGGGGCGTTTGTCTGCTCCGCGATAGCGGCAAAAATCGTACTGGTGCTGGATGCGCATACGCTGAAAACCATGCTCCTCGTGATTCTGCCTGTTGCGGCAGTGATTACGCTCATCAACAAAAACATGGGTAACGATAACCATTCCGACCGATTCGGCAAACGGAAAAAATATGCCCTTTCCGTGCTGATTGGCGGCTTGATTGGGCTGTATGACGGTCTATTCGGACCGGGGACAGGCACATTTGCACTGATTGCCTTCTGCCTGATTCTGAAATACGATATGCGGACAGCAACAGGAAACGCAAAATTTCTGAACCTTGCGTCCAACTGTGCTTCTCTGGCAGTGTATATTCTGGCAGGAACGGTATATTGGAAGGTTGCGATTCCCGCGGCAGTGCTGAATATCTGCGGCAATTATGCAGGCGCAGGGGTTGCCATAAAAAAAGGCGCGGCAGTTATCCGCAAGATGCTGATTGTGGTAATCGTACTGCTGTTTATTAAAGTAATTTATGATATGTTTTTTTAAAGAAAAAAGAGATGTGAAACTCACATCTCTTTTTTCGTGCAAGTCGAAATTCTGATTTCGACTTATAAGTCTTTTTTATTGACGATGGAAAGATAAAATCCACTACAGCAGCCAAGCACCGCCGTGCGGCAGGTGAACTGCTCCCAGCCGTTCTCTGTCCATTCGGCTGCGCCCTGCTCCAGATAGGCATTGATTTTCTCGCTGCCCTCCTCTATGGACTGCTCCGAAAAAATATGGATACATTCCTTCAGACTGCCGTCAAATACAAGCTGTTCAGGCAAAGCCTCACCGATGGCAAGCCGCCCCCTAAGCTGATTGGCGGAGAAAACCAGTGCCGGATCTCCCCCGCCTGCAAGCCATGCCTGCTTGCCTGCGTCATTGCCTAAGCAAATCAGTCTGCATTTTTCAAACATTCCTCTCACCCCTTTGAAGCCTTTACCTTAATCCAAAGCTCGGCAATCTTCTTTTTCAGAATGGGATTATCCTGGAATACCTCATCCTTTTCGTAGCCGGAACGGGGGATATAGGCTTCGTATGCGCCGTACATGCCCTCCTCGCCGCTCAGTTCCAGCATAACCTCCTCATTGGGAGAGCTATAGCCGACATATTCGGAATTCCCCAGTGCCGCTTCATAGGTCAGTGTATAATTGATGAATTCCTGCGCCAGAAGGGGATTCTGTGCGTTTTTGGGAACCACCATGGCATCATACCAGAGGTTTGTGCCTTCCTTGGGCATCCAGTAGCTCATGTCCTCATTTTCGGACTGGACATAGGTTGCGTCACCGCTGTATACAATCGCGATGTCCTTATTGCCATTCGCCATGCCATCGATAACCTCATCTGTGACGTAGGTCGGGTTCATGGTGTTATTCATATCCAGCAGCCACTCATACGCCGCTTGAATTTCATCAGCGTCGCTTGTATTCATGGAATAGCCAAGCGCCTTGAGCGCTACCATGAAGGCATCACGCTCGGAATCGTACATATAGATATGCCCCTTATATTTCGGGTTGCGCAGGATATCGAAGCCCTGCTCCTCCACCTCGGCAGGGTCTACATTGTTATGGTTATAGATAATGCCGACGCTGCCCCAGAAATACGGTACAGAATAGGTATTATCGGGGTCATAGGGAAGATTTTTCACCTCAGGGGTCAGGTTATCCAGATTGGGAATTAGGTCTTTATCCAACTCCTGCAGGGCATCATCTGCAAGCATACGCTGAATCATATAATCAGAGGGAACGACAACGTCATAGGAATCCCCTGCCTGCAGCTTCGTATACATCATCTCGTTGGAATCGAAAAGTTCCACAATTACCTTTACCCCATATTCCTTTTCAAAGTTTGGAATCAGCTCCTCGCTCATGTATTCCCCGGGGATATACAGCTTTAAGGTATCCGAGCCGTATTTTGCAATGGCATCCTGCGGAGAAGCACCGCCGCCCTTTCTGAGCATGGCAATGCCCATACCTGTGATGGCAACCACAACCGCCATGCAGACCGCAATGCCGCGCTTGCCAAGGGCTGCGCCGCTTTTGCCCTGCTTTTCGCGGATAACGGGAATGACATTCACAACCGTCAGCGCAGCGGTAATCAGCACAATCACCAGAGTGGACAGCGCATTGATGGACGGGTTGACACGCTTAGACATGGTATATACCAGAATAGAAATATTCTGGACACCGTTGCCCGTTACGAAATAAGAAATGATGAAATCATCAAAACTCATGGTAAAGGCAACCAATGCGCCGGAGATAATACCCGGCAAAATCTGCGGCACAATAACCTTTGTCAGTGCCTGAAAGGGCGTTGCGCCCAAGTCCATGGCTGCATCCGCAAGGTTCGGGTCAAGGGAGCGCAGCTTCGGCATAACAGACAGTATCACATAGGGGATACAGAACATAATATGCGCCAGAAGCAACGTCACAAAGCCCTTTTTCACGCCAAGGGCGCTGAAAAACATCAGCAGCCCGATAGCGGTTACAATCTCAGGGTTGAGAATCGGCAGATTATTCACCTGATCTACCAGATTGCGCAGAATTTTTTTGGAACGGGACATCCCGATTGCCGCCAGAGTGCCTGCAATCGTAGAAATCACCGTTGCCAGCACCGCAATCACGATGGTATAGACAACAGCTTCCATCATATTGCTGTCCGCGAACATCTTTTCATACCAACGGAGAGAGAACCCCTCCAGATGGGTCAGCGAACGGGAGCCGTTGAAGGAAAATACAATGATATACAGAATCGGCAGATAGAAAAAAATCATGGTCAATGCCAGAAGGACTTTCCCGCCGATGCCTGTTTTTCGGTTATCCTGCATCCCTTACGCCCCCTTTCCGTTTGCCGCAGGGTCTGTATCGACCTTGCGCGTCAGCCACATGGAAAGCATAATGATCACTGCCATAATCAGGGAAATGGCAGAGCCGAAGTTCCAGTCGCCGCTGGTTAAGAACTGCGTTTCAATGACATTGCCGACCAGTACATACTGTCCGCCGCCCAGAAGCTTCGGAATAAAGAAGCTGGACACCGCAGGCAGGAACACCAGCGTAATCCCGCTCAGCACACCGGGCAGGGAAAGGGGCAGTGTCACCTTCAGAAAGCTCTGCATGGGCGTTGCGCCAAGGTCGCTCGCCGCCTCCAGCAGGCTTTTATCCATCTTCGCAAGGGAGGAATGAATCTGCAATATCATAAAGGGAATGAAGTTATAGACCATCCCCAGAACAACTGCAAAGGTGGTATAGAGCATGTGGAAGGAGCCAATGCCGAGCATCCCCAGAAAACGGTTCACCAGACCATCATCCTGCAAAATACCCACCCACGCATAGGTACGCACCAGCATGTTAATCCATGTCGGCAGAGTAATCAGCATAATCCAGAAGAAGCCGCTGCGTTCAGGTCCCTTGGCAATCGTATAGGCGATGGGGTAGCCTAAAAGCACGCAGACCACCGTTGTCACAACTGCAATCAGCAGGGAGCGCTTCAGTACATCCAGAAAAACCGTATCCGTCAGAAAACGGGAGAAGTTATCCAGCGTAAAGCGGAAGGTGGTTACCTCATTGCCTGCGGTTGTGAAGGCATATAATAAAATCATCAGCATGGGGACTAAGACCATGATAAACAGCCAGACCACATACGGATAGAGCATATTACGAAATTGTTTCACTTATCACGCCCCCTTTCTTAATAATTGTTCTTCGACATGATATGGATATCTTCGGGTTGGAAGGTCAGCCCAACCTCATCGCCCACCTCGAACTTGTCCGTGGTGTCAATCTTATATTCATACCCCTTTGTGGCAAAGGTCACATCATAAATGCCGGGGGTAATGGTTTCGGGGTCAAAATCATATTTGACATCCGTAATTTCAACAGCCGTGTCATCCTCAAGGCTCCACGCGGAAGCATTCGCCCATGTTTTCAGGTCGGTATCCAGTGCAACCGCTTCCTGAATTTCATCCACCTTCTTAAAGAAATTCATGGCATAGATTTCTTCCTCGTTTTCGGTGCTTGTCACGCGGTTTTCATCCTTTACAATCATATTAACCGTAACGGAGGTGCCTGCGGCTGTGGAGAAGGTAACGGGATATTTGCCGTTTTCCTTTTTGATATCATAATCCACCTCCTTGATGGAGATAAATTCATCCTCATCGGGATTCCATGCCTGCGCGTCCGCACGGGCAATGATGGTTGCTTCGTCCAGCTCCTCTACGTCCTCCATATCCAGATAGAAATCGTTGGCGGACATTTTTTCGTTTGCCGCTTCATTATAAACGGGGCTGTCATTGGAAACTGCCATTTTTACGGTGATTTCCGTACCGACCTTTGTTTCCACCATGGTTTCATAATGCACGCCCTTAAACAAAACGGATTTCACAACGCCCTTCAGCTTGCCCTCGCCGCGGGGGACAATATCCAAATCCTCCGGACGGATGACAACATCAACCACCTCATTTTTACCAAAGCCGTTATCCACGCAGTCAAAGCGTCTGCCGCCGAACACAACCTTGTAATCATCCACCATCATACCTTCAATGATATTGGATTCGCCGATGAAGTTCGCAACAAATTCATTGACAGGCTCGTTATAAATATCAGTAGGGCTGCCAATCTGCTGAATTTCGCCCTCTCGCATGACAACGATTTTATCGGACATGGTCAGCGCTTCCTCCTGATCATGTGTCACATAAATAAAGGTGATGCCAACCTCCTGCTGAATTTTTTTCAGCTCCTGCTGCATTTCCTTTCTGAGCTTTAAGTCAAGCGCGCCAAGAGGCTCATCCAAAAGCAGCACATTCGGCTCATTCACTAAGGCACGGGCAATGGCAATTCTCTGCTGCTGCCCGCCGGACATGGCAGTGACGCTTCTGTCCGCAAATTCCTCCAGATTTACCAGCTTGAGCATACGCTTTACCTTCTGCTCGATGATGTCCTTCGGCTCCTTTTTCAGCTTCAAGCCGAAGGCAATGTTATCATACACATTCATGTGGGGGAAAAGGGCATATTTCTGGAATACCGTGTTGATTTCTCTTTTATAGGGGGGCAGCTTGGAAATTTCCTGCCCGTCAAACAGCACCTCGCCCTGATCTGCCTGCAAAAAGCCGCCCAAAATACGCAAAAGCGTTGTTTTCCCGCAGCCGGAAGGGCCGAGGAGCGTCACAAATTCATTTTCGTAAATATCAAGGTCAATTCCCTTCAGAACGACCTTGCCGTCCTCATAGCTCTTGACGATATTTTTGAACTGAATCAGCTTTTTCTTCATTTCATATCCTCCTTGTACTCAATACTTAAAACAAAGGCGGCGTGGAAACCCAAAGCACCTTTGCGGTTGTTTTCTTCTCGTTTTTCAGATAATGGCGGCTTTTGCCCGAAAGATAGAAGGTTTCGCCCTTATGGACGATATGCTTTTCCTCCCCGACCATAAGGATAATCGCTCCCTCCAGGACATAGCCGAATTCCTCGCCGCTGTGGGGGTCCATCACGAAGGAATCTCCGCCCTGCGGCAGCTCTATCAGAATGGGCTCCATGGCGTTTTTCTGCGTATTCGGCACAATCCAGTTGATGGTGTAGATTTCGCGCTCATCCACAAAAAAATCCTTTTTATGAAAGACAAGCTGCTCCTGCTCCTCCTCCTTGAAAAACTCCGCTAAGGAGCTGCCCAACGCCTCTACAATATCGTTCAGGGTTGCGATGGAGGGCGAGGTCAGCTCTCGCTCCAGCTGAGAAAGAAAGCCCTTTGTCAGCTCGCTGCGGCTGGCAAGCTCCTCCAGCGTCAGCCCCTTCTGTATGCGTAATTGCTTAATTTTCCTGCCAATTTCCACAGCAGTCATCTTCCTTTCCTGTTTTAGTATTGCTAAACTTTCAGAATATTTTTACTAAACCCAGACTATTATATCGAAAATAGGAAAAAAATCAAGAGAAAATAAACAAAAAGTTTAATATTTTAAACTTTTATAGAAAACAGCGAGAACGGAAAGAGAAGTTCGGGGAATTCTTCACCGAATTAACTCCGCAGGCGGAATTTAGTTCCGCCGAGGAAAACGATGGGTTTCCAGGCTCCGCCGCCGGAACCCATTCGTTTATTCCTCTGTCCCCCAAGTCAAAAACCTGTTTTTGACTTAGCCGCAGGCAAAAAAATACCCCTGAACGGTACTTCAGGGGGGAAGGTAAGTAAATTGTATATATGGAAGCTATTACTTTTAACGTCTACAAGTATAACTAAAATATATTTTAGTGTCAACCAAATAAATGCATAAATTTTCATTGTTAAATAAACTATTTTTTATTGTCAATCAACAACAAGACTGACAAATCTTTCATTTTTCATAAAAAAAAGTGAAAAACCGTTCATTTTTTGACAAAAAGCATCCGCTTCAATTCCTGATAGACTCTGCCAATCGGCAGACCCACCACATTATAGTAATCTCCTGCGATGCGCTTCACATAAATCGCGAAATCGCCCTGTATGCCATACGCACCTGCCTTATCCATCGGGTCGCCGCTTGCAATATAGGCATCCAGCTCCGCATCGGAAATCGGATAGAGGAATACGTCTGTTTTTTCCTGAAAGGTGACGCTTTGGGGATGCGCACCCGTGCGGATAAGCGTGACACCCGTATAGACCTGATGGCAGTCATCGGCAATGCTTCTGAGCATCTGCTTCGCATCCGCCGCGTCCTTCGGCTTGCCCATGATTTTATCGCCTCTGGCAACCACCGTATCCGCCCCGATGATAATGCAATCCTCTGTCTGCGCTGCTGCGATTTCCTCTGCCTTCTGTCGGGATAATTCCATAACAACCGCCGCAGGGCTTTTCTGCGTGATGCGTTCCTCGCCTTTGGCAGGCTGTACCGTAAAGGGCAGCCCGATTTTTTCCAGTAATTCCTTTCTGCGCGGTGAGGCCGAAGCCAATATCAGTTCCATAATATCCTCCTTTTTGCATTGTATCGTAAAGGAGAGAAACGGCTTAAGCCAAGGGATAATAAATCAATTCCTCTCCGTCCAGATTTTCCTTGTGCAGCTCCACTGCCGTAATGCTGTGATTATCATAGGTCTTGTAATAGTAAATCCCCTTCTCCAGATTGCAGCAGGAGCTGTATATGGTAATCTCATATTTTCCCTCGCCCAGATAGCAGCATCCTCTCTGCTGCTCCACTGCACCGAGAATATGGAAAAACTGGCTGACACTCTCTTTTTCTCCCTCTGCGGAACGAGAGTTTAATTTCACAAAGGCCGCACGCACAAACCGAGAGGCAGAGCTAAGGTCGCCCGGCAAGCCAAACCCACCCATGCCGCGGCTGAAGGGGGAAAGCAGTTCCTGTCCGCTGAAGCGATCCTGCGCCGGCTCTGCGGTAACATTCAGATATTGCCTGATATTTTCTCTGTGAAAGGGAAAGGGCGGATTATTCGCCAAAACGCCAATCGGGTTATCATAAAGATGCAGTCCGTCTGCCATTTGTTCTATCACAAGGCATTGCGCCGCATCCGCAAGCATCCAGTGCATCGGGCTGGGCTGTAAGGCCTCGCTGAACGGCTCATCTGTCACTGCAATCCGCTCCAAAAGCACCCTTGCCTCTGCTACGGTTTCGCATTGCCCCAAAATCCAAGGCAGCAACGCCCACGAGGGAATGTTGTCCTTCCCCTCCTGCCGCTTCTGATAGACTGCATTGCCCGCAAACAGCAGGCCTGCCATGGCAAGCCCCTTTTCGTTGACCACATCATAATATAACGGCGTTCCCTCAGCAACGTGCGCCATGCCAATCATGGCATACTCTGTCCGAAATTCCGCCCCTTCGGGAAGGCAGAACAAAAAACGTCTGGGGGTAATCGTCACGCTCTCCCCATAGGAACACTCAAAATCCAGATTTCTGCCGAAATAATGGTCTTTGGTATGATAGCTTACTGCGGTACACATCCGCACTCCCTCCTTTTCTCTTTTGTTTCTCTATTTTTCGTAAAAAATCCTATTTTATGCCTTCTCTTTAAATCTGATATGCAATTTCAAAGGACACCACACCCGTTGCCGCAGGGGCAATGATGCCGGGGGAGAGATAGAAAACAATGCCGCTATCTGTCAGGTAGAACTGCACCTGATTCAGACTTCTTGCCAATCTGCTTTCCGCATCGCTGTAGAACGCATCCTCGTCCGCTTCAATCAGCGCTGTAAAGGATGCCTTCCAGAGTGCCTGCAAATCCGCCTGACTATCGGAAACCAGTTCACTCAGGGCGCACTCCCTGCCACTGCTCATGGCATAGGTATGAGAGGTATACTGCGCCTGCTCTGTGCCGCCTGCGTAGGAGGAAACCGTTCCCAAGAAGGAAGCATAGCCGTTTGTGCTGCGTGTCACGTTATACGCACCCACGCAGTAATAGGGCTGGAAGCCGTTGGGATCATTGGCGTATGCCTGCAACGCCTGCGCCTTATAGGTCTGCAAAAAGGCTTTGCCTTCGTTGAAGGTAGCCTGTGCCATGGCAGTATTGACTGCCGCCTGCCCCGCAACCTCGTCACATTTCAGCTCCACATGCAACACCTCTGTGCCGTCCGCCGCAAGGACAGAGGACGTATAGCCGCCAACCTGCGGTGCTTGCTGCTCACTGCCCGTAGGCTTTTTGGAGGTGCCGTCCGAATGGATATCAATGACATATTTCACGCCATCCCACGCAACGGATGCGCCAAGGCTTTCCGCAACGGCGCGCAGAGGCACCAGTGTGCGGTCATTGATAATCTGCGCAGGGACAGACATGGTATAAACCAATTCGCCGTTTTTATACAGACCTGCTTCGCCAATCTGCAGCATAATGATATCCTCATTGTGCATTGCCATAACCGTCTGGTCTGCTTCATCCCAGATTACCTGTGCATCCAGTGCCTCGAAGATTTTCCGCATGGGTACCAGTGTGCGGTCATCCTGAATGATGGGCGGCTGGTCGAAGCTTAACTGTTCTCCATCTACATAAACCGTAATCAACGGATGGGCAAAGGCAGGCACGGTAAGCATCAGTGCTGCCAGAAGCCCCAAAAATACTTTTTTCATCTCAATCACCAAATCTTATGTTCGTTATTACAATATTCCTTTTATATTACGTTATAATTGCTTTTTATTTCTGCGCTTCTTCTGCATATTTCGCCGCCAGATTTGCGCAGTGCATAATCATAGTCATGCAGTTTTTCTTTCTTTCCTTGCATGCGAAATCACCGAAGGGATTAGAAAGCTCAGAGCAGATCAGTGTGCCGTATTCATCCTTGATTTCATTTACCATTTTGCCGACAATGGGATAAATGCCCTGCTGCAATTCGGTAATTCTCTCGCCTACCGTTTCCTTTGCCGCAGGATTTTCTCTGCCCACAATGGCACTCAGCGCCATAACCGCGCCCGTAATCGCGCCGCAGGTGTTTTTTGTATGCCCCATGCCGCCGCCGAAGCCGGTTGCAAGCTTTACAACCTCCTTGGGCAGCCCTGTGTCAAAATGATTCAGAAATGCCGTCATCACACATTCCGAACAGTTCAGACCCTGCTTGAAGCATTCCTTTGCATCCTGCTCCACAAGCTCCGCTCTTGTCAATTCTCTATTTTCCTCCATTTGCAAAACCTCCTTAAAATTCCTAAAAAACCCCATAACTCATTTTTTTCATCATACCACAAGCACCGAAAAAAAGAAAGAAATCGTGCAATTTGTCATAAATCTGTTGTAAATCTGTTAAGCATTTGTAACGGATATAACAGATTTGTTTCGTTGCTTTTCGGCATAGAGAAAGGACGCTCCGATTGGAGCGTCCTAACGTGCAAAGCAATGCTTATCAATATGTAGCTTGAATTATTTGCCGCCTTTTGCTTTGTATGCTTCGATACCTTTGCCCAGCAGTTCAATACCTCTAGCCATATCTTCAGCTTTCAGGATGTAAGCGATACGCAGTTCGTCTCTGCCCAGACCGGGTGTTGCGTAGAAGCCTTCAGCGGGAGCGTACATAACTGTTTCATTGTTTTCTCTGAATTCGTTCAGCAGGAACAGCAGCAGATCTTCTGTATTTTCAACAGGCAGTTTGCATGTGATGTAGAAAGCACCGCCGGGTTTCTGGCAAACAACGCCGGGGATCTTCATCAGTGCATCATAAGCAACGTCTCTTCTGTGTTCATATTCTGCTCTTACGCTATTGAAGAAGTCAGCAGGCAGTTTGTACATTGCTGTTGCGCCAACCATGTCCAGTGTAGGAACACACAGACGGCCCATAGCAATCTTGAATACCTGTGCCATGAATTCTTTGTTTTTGCAAACCATGCAGCCGATACGAGCGCCGCAAGCGGAGAATCTCTTGGAAACGGAGTCGATGATGATAACTCTGTCTTCGATGTCAGCCAGCTGACCGAAGGATGTCATTTCTCTGCCGTCATAAGCGAATTCTCTGTAAACTTCGTCAGCCAGAATCCACAGATCATGTTCTTTAGCGAAGTCAGCGATAACTCTCATGTCTTCTCTGGACAGGATGCAGCCTGTAGGGTTACCGGGGTTAACGAGGGAGATCATTTTTGTCTTATCTGTAACAACTGCTTCCAGTCTTTCCTTGATTGCATATTTGTAGCCTTCTTCAGCGTATGTTGTAACGGGTTTTACAACACCGTCAGCAGCCTGAATGAATGTCAGGTAGTTTGTGTAGTAGGGTTCAGCTACGATAACTTCATCACCGGGGTTGATGATGGACAGGAATGTCAGTGTCAGCGCTTCGGAACCACCTGCTGTAATCAGAACGTCGTTTCTTTCCAGATTCATGTCGAATCTCTTGAAGTAATCAACGATTGCGTCCTGCAGCTCGGGCAGACCCCAAGAACCAGCGTAAGCCAGTACCTTCTGGTCAAAGCCTTTAACTGCTTCCCAGAATACGGAAGGTGTTTCGATATCGGGCTGACCGATGTTCAGGTGATAAATCTTAACGCCTGCTGCTTCAGCTGCGTCAGCCATAGGGTTAAATTTTCTAATAGGGGAGTTCTGCATTGCCTGCACTCTGTCGGAAATTCTCATGTTTTTCACTTCTCCTTTTGATATAGATATTTTGTATTTGAAGAACTGCGTACTCTTCTCGGAGGATCTTCGGCTCATTCTGCCGATACGCGCAAACCACATCCTGAAAAAAAGTTCAGCGTGTATCTAATCGCACAATGAATTCCTGAAAATCCCTACCCGAATACAGTATCAGTATACCACTTTTCCTGAGAAAGGCAAGGGGTACTTTGAAATTTTCTACAAACTCAGGTATTTTTGTATAGTTTTTCGTACATTTTTTTGAACGATGTGAAAAAATGTCCAACCGCATCCTGTGAAAAATAGGAAAATAGACTGAAAAATAGTTCATTTTCTCTTTTTTGGGTAAAGTAAAATACGCTTTTATTGGCAAAAATGAAAACTGAACAATATCAGATGAAAAATTTTCCTGCTCTTTGTTTCCTTCGCACAGGAAAAATAAAAAATCGTACTGTTATATTTTTATTCAATTAAACAAAAAATCCCTTTCGTCCGAAAGGGATAAAATTCTGATATGAAATTGTTTTATTTATGCAGTAGGCTTGTCTGCTAAGACCGGTGCCTTTCCCCTGCTGCCGACCGCTAAGCCTAAAATCTCCGCAATATCTCTGGTCTTCAGGTATGTTACGCCGTCCTTGCGGATGAGGCTGACGGTGTATGCCTTATCATTATAAAAAATCGTTTCCTTTGTAACCATTTCGTCCTCCTTTCTTTCATAGGCAATATCCTTCAAGCGGAACCAATGCGTAAAGCCGCTGCCCGCAACAGTGCCGATTCGCACACCGTAGGCACTGCCGTCCGCCGCGATGTATTTTCCGCCGCCGATGTAAATGCCGATATGTCCCTTGCGCCAGACCGCCGCCCCAATGGGTGCCTGCCCGATGGTCGCGATGGGAAATACCGCATCCGCTGTGTCATGATAGCCCTGCGAATTGCGGAGGATGCCTGTCCCCCACGAAATCAGACCGCTGCAATCTACACAAACCTGCCCGATTTTCGCCGCGTCGCTCTCCCAGACCAGCGGCCCAAAAAGGATTCTCAGCCGGTCATACGTCTTTTGCGTCAGCACCTTGCCCTTCATGCCATAAACATAAGGCGTGCCAATCTTTCCTCTCGCAAATGCAACCAATTCATTCCCCGTCATTCCGCATCCCCCTTTTCCTGTGCCACTTCCTGCGTCATGCTTTTCCTGTGCTGTGTGCCGAAATAAAATGCAATCACAATCGAAAAAATATTCAGAAATTGCCCGCCGTCAATACGGCTTGTGACTGCCAGAACGGAAAATACCAGCGTCAGCACCAATGTTACAATACTTTTCACCGTCAGCAGATTTCCGACGGCTTCTTTCCAAATTTCCTTCATTCCATTTCCCCCTTTCATTCGTGCGCCGATTGATTCAGATGCTTTTCCAGTCTCTGATAGGCATCACTGACATTGCCGTTTGCGCCAAGCTGCTTGAGCCCGTCCAGTGTTGCCAAAAGCCCGTAGCATATAACGCACTGCTCCTTTTTGATATTCTCGATTTCCGCCTGCTGCGCCTTCTGCTGCTCCATCCAGCGAAAACTGCGGTAAAGCAGGGCTCCAAGCGTGCCTAATGCTCCCAGAACGGTCGCAAAGCGGATAATCGTGTCCCCTGTAACATACATTTTGCTCTCCTCCTTTCTGTCATGGAGAATAGCAGATGCCAAGTCTCAGGGAGTCTCAAGGTATAAAAAAAGACGTTTCGGGGAATCGAAACGCCAAAAAGCTTCCTATTAATATGATTTGCATTGCGCCACAAAAAAAGGGTTCTTTTTTCACAAAAGAAAAAAAGGCTACCATTTTTGATAGCCTTTTCCATTACGGAGATGGAGGGATTTGAACTGCCCACCTCGAAATATAGTCGTGCATTTTCCCTCGCTTCGCTCTGTCGTTGCACTCCTTATTTCTCGCAGTTTCGGGCTCCCTCCTCCTGCCACCGGCAGCGGTCGCCCTCTACTCCCGCGCCACTGTGGCGCAAAGGTGTGCCCCAATAAGAAAACATGAAGAAAATGAAATAGCGGAAAGGCTACGGATACAAGGAAGTTTCCCGCAGGCATCCTTTGACTTAGGCTGTCAAGGAAAACTGACGTAGTAGACGTACCTTTCAGCATTTCAGAATTCATGGTTTCTTATCTGGGCGCACCTTATGGGTTCAATTTTACAAAATAAAAAAGACTATCCTTCGATAGTCTCTTTTCTACGGAGATGGAGGGATTTGAACCCTCGCGCCACGTTAATGACCTATACCCTTAGCAGGGGCACCTCTTCAGCCTCTTGAGTACATCTCCACAAAACGCCTACTGCAATAGTTAGTATACCAAAAACGCCCCCTGTTGTCAAATACTTTTTCGCAAACGGGACAAAAAAAATGGCGTTCACCATTTCTGATGAACGCCGAATTGCCTTATCGAGCGGTTTTGATTGTCACTGTTTTGGTTGCATCGTCCCAAGCGACGTTTGCGCCAAGCTCATCTGCCACGAAGCGCACGGGTACGAAGGTACGTCCGTCGATGATAACAGGTGCAACGCCATATTTTTCAAGCGTCTTGCCGATAGTCATCTTGATTTCCTTATCGTTGATGGAGAGCGTAACCTCTTTGGTCGCGCCGTTCCAATCCACCTTGCCGCCCAGAGCCTCGGTGATAATTCTGATAGGCACCAGAGTTCTGTCATTGCGGATGACGGGTGCAGCATCGTAAATCACTGCTTCGTTATCCACGTTAACGATACGGCTGCCGATTTGCAGCTTAATGGTCTTGCCTGCTTCAGCCGCGTTGCTGTCATCTGCCGCATCCTTCTGCACGAATGTCGCATCCACGGAAACCTTGCCGACGGGCATGGTAAATGTGTATTCGTTATCGTCCACCTTTTTCAGCTTCACGGTGCTGTTGTTTTTGTCCTTTACCGTCATCTTGTCCAGCTGATAACCGCTGTCGGGGGTTGCCTTGATGGTCACTGTTTCGCCGGCTTCTGCCTTCGCGGGGGTAACGGAGATTTCGCCGTTTTCCGTCTTACCTGTGCTTACGCCGTAGGTCGGGGCGGAGGTGTCAGAGGAAGAAGAACCGGATTTTCTGCGTGTTACGGAAACAACACAGCTTGCAGGTTCATAATTGCCACCCATGTCTGTTGTAAATGTATACTCCATGGTTGCATTCGGCAAAGAAGCCTTTAAGCCCTCTACCTTAATACTGTCAACATCGCATACAACCTTTGCTGTATCTCCGTTGCAAACGCCGTCAACCGTAAATGTAACGCTGCCTGCGCCTTTCAATGTGCTATTATCTACAGTTAATTCTACCTTCTTGGGTGCAACTGTAAAAGGAATCGTTTTTTCGGCTTCTTCGCTGTCAGCCCACTTATAATTTTCTGCATCCCTCAAGGTTAAAACAACATCATACGCACCGGCATTCTTTCCGCCTACATTCTCTGTAACACCGTAATCAGCTGTTGCACTTACATTCGCTATCAATACTGTGCCGTTATAGGTCTTGCTTTCCACCGTAGGCACTGCCACTTCTTTCTTTGTAATGGAAATTGCTGTCGCACTGCTTACGGCTGTTTTGCCATCTGCATCTGTAATCTTAACGGTATAGCTTCCGCTGTCCGCAACATTTTTCACGGTATATGTAGCTTTTGTTGCGCCTTCAATAGCTACGCCGTCCCTCTGCCACTGATATGTAACACCAGAAACAGACGTTGCCGCTGTGAGAGTAACATTCCCGCCGTCATACTGCTTTGTCGCATTGCCTGTTACGGAAACTGTAGGCGCATTCAACTTCCACTGTGCATAAACAGTAATGCTTTCGTTGCTGGGAATCTTATCACCAACTGCATAGGCTGTGCCTGTGCCATTTTTCGCTGTGTTCCATCCGGTAAATGTATAGCCTGCACGGCTAAAGCTGCTTGCTTTTGCAAGATGCTCATTTCCTTTAATTTCAGCATACGTTTTTGCCGTTACACCGCTGATATTCGCGTCATAAGTAACTTCAATCGTATTTGTAGAATCATTCAAAGTCCATTTTGCATAGTAGTTTTGGCCGTTCTGAGGCTCACCTGTATATGCCGTATCGGAAAAATCTGCGTTTTTGTGCCATTCCACAGTGTAGCCCGGGCGAGAAACAGCCTCAAAGCCTGTTTTTGTCATATCAACTGTTCCGCCGTTTGTCACATAGCAGGTTTTAGTCACAGAACCGGCTTTATTCTTAGCTAATAAGGCATTTAAGATGTCGTTGTTATTTACATAAATATCCTTATGCTTATCTGCCCATTCAGGTTTCACTTCGTCGTTTTTAGTATCATACCAGTTGTTGATGCACCAATCCCCGATGGTAAAATCAGAAGAATAGACATCACTCATATCATAAATTTCCACAGGTGTTCTCTGGAAAGCACCGCTGCCAAGCGTTTTTACTCCGCCGGGAAGATACATTTTCAGCACTCTTGTATCATAAAATGCACCGTCTCCAATTGTTTCAAGTTTAGAATTCTTTGAAATATTTACCTTTGTAAGAGAAGTACATCTATTGAATGCCTGTTTCCCAATAACTGTTACGCTGTCCGGAATTGCAATGCTTGTAATGTTTGTCTGTTGAAAAGCACGATTCCCGATTGTTTCAAGTTTAGAATTCTTTGAAATATTTGCCTCCATAAGAGAAGTACATCCGTTAAATGCCTGTTCCCCGATAGCTGTTACGCTGTCCGGAATCGTAATACTTGTGATATCTGTCTGTTCAAAAGCATGATTCCCGATTTTTGTAATGCCGTTCCCGATTTCAAGTGTTTCCAATTTGGTACATCCACTTAAAAAATAATTGGGAATATCCTTAACCCCGTCACCAAGCTTTACCTCTTTAAGAGTATCCTTTTTCCCGTTCAGGTTGAAATTGATTGTTCCTGCACCCAGTTCAAAGGTTTCCAAGGGTGCGGCACCGGGCCAGTTTGTTCCCCAGCTCGCTACGGTATCAGAAGAAAGAACCAAGTTCTCATCCCCTTCGATTTTAAGGGACTTCAGAGAAGGACAGTTGATAAATACACCCTTCCCCATCGATTTCACTTTACCAAGCTCTACGGATTCCAGCTTTTCGCATCCGCCGAAGGCATTCGAGCCAATACTTTCTATTTCTCCCTAAAAGATAACTTTCTCTAACGCTTTCAGCTGATAAGCAAAAGCGTCAGGCAATTCCTTTACATCCTTCTGAATAATCAGTTTTTTAATGCTGCTTCCAGTTAATACAACACTGGACGTTTTGTTGCCGTTGGGACTCTCGCCGCTATAAAAGTCCACATTCCCCGGATAGGTAAATGTATCAATATTTGCCAGATTACTCATGCCATAGGGGCCTACTTCTTTTATATCCTTCAAGCCATTGTCAAAATTGATAGTGTCAAATCCTGTTCCGCGGAATGCCGCCGTACAGATGGTGTCAATCCGTTCCAGCAGGGCAAGCTCACCGGTGTAGGTTTTTCCGTCTACTATACAGGTATTCAGGCTTTTATCTCTGTCAAAAAATCCGTAAGGAACGGCACTGCCTGTCAGCATTTCATGACCCGGTATCCAATAATCCGAAACATTTTCAGGCTTGAAATTTGTAAAATCAACCGTCGTAATCAAAGGGCAGTACGAATAAACACCGCTGCCGTAATAGGTTACGTTTTCATTAAATGTAATTGTCCCATTCAGCGCCAAATAAGAAAATGCATCTGTACCGATTCCTGTAATGCCATCTTCTACAATAACCTTTGTGATTGGAACAACCTCCTGTGTTGTTCTGTCAGCCTCGATATCGCTGAGTAAGGCTCTTCTCCAAGGAGCAATATCCCCCTCAAAGCTATCAATCGTAATATTTTTTCCGAAATAATCGGCAATGTTGCCTTCCCCCGAAATAGTCAAGGTATAGCCATCTACCTTTTCGTATTCATCCTCGGCTGTTGTTGCGTAGGAATATCCGTTTTCTTCCGCCTTGCGGTATAATGTATCGTCATTCTTTACCAGTTTCCACGAAACCTCATCTTCTTCCGTTGCACCGCAGTCCCCTTTTGCAACGGCAGTTTCTTGGTCATCATCAGAAGCTGCGGAAATTCCATCTTCTATCTTTTCTTCCTTTACGGACTGCTCGGTCTTTTCCTGCTCTTCCTTCGCAGATTTTTCCCCTTTCTGCTCGTCCTGCTCCACCGTTTTCTCCTGTGCCTGAGGGTCGTCCGTCCCCTCCGCCGCGAATGCCGGCACAGAAACCATACTTGCCGCTACGGTCAGCGCAAGTACCTTCGCATAATAATTTTTCTTCATATTTTTTCCTCCCTTTATCTGTACTTTCTTTATACCCAATGCGAATAAATTCCTTTTTTCTTCACAAACAGAAAAAGCACCGCCCCTATCCGGCAATGCTCGTTTTTTTGCAGCTGGCTGCCAGTTGAAAGGCCCTGTAGCTTTGCGTCATAGGCTTTCGCCTACTTTGCCGAATTATGCTTGTTTTCTGCGGAATTTATTATTTTATGCAATTTGAATTATGGCAAAAAGGGATTTCTATTACAACCTTAATTTATAAAAAATATCCTAATTTGTAATATTTTTTCGTAAGAGGGTGGTTTTGTTTCGTTTAAAGGCACTACAATAAAAAAGAAGGCAACCCATTTGGGTTGCCTTTTCATGAGAGATATCTTATTTTACTGCAGCAGCTGCTTCAAATCCTCCTCCGGAGTCGTGATTGGTGCAATCCCGAAATTCTCCACAAGGTACTGCAGCACATTGGGCGAAACAAATGCCGGCAGGGTCGGGCCAAGGCGAATATTCTTGATGCCCAAATACAGCAGGGTCAGCAGGATGCACACCGCCTTCTGCTCATACCAGGAAAGCACCATGGACAGCGGCAAATCATTCACGCCGCAGCCGAACGCATCGGCAAGCGCAACGGCAATCTGAATCGCACTGTAAGCATCATTGCACTGCCCGATATCCATCAGACGGGGCAGACCGCCAATGGTGCCAAGGTCAAGGTCATTGAAGCGGTATTTGCCACAGGCAAGCGTCAGCACAACCGTATCCGCAGGGGTCTGTTTTACGAACTCCGTATAGTAATTGCGTCCGGGACGCGCCCCGTCGCAGCCTGCAACAAGGAAGAAATGTCTGATTGCGCCGGCTTTCACAGCCTCGATGACTTTATCCGCCACCCCAAGCACAGTACCGCGGGCAAAGCCTGTCATCACTGTATTGCCGCCATTGATGCCTGTAAACATTCTATCCTCGGCATAACCGCCCAGCTCCAGCGCCTTTTCAATCACAGGGGTGAAGTCCTTATCCGCGCCGATATGCGTCATTTCGGGATAGGATACCACCTCTGTGGTGAATACGCGGTCGGCATAGCTTGCCTTCGGCGGCATCAGACAGTTGGTGGTAAACAGCACCGGCGCAGGCAACTCTGCAAATTCCTTCTGCTGATTCTGCCATGCTGTGCCGAAGTTACCCTTGAGATGCGCATATTTTTTCAATTCGGGATAACCATGTGCAGGCAGCATTTCGCCATGGGTATAAATATTGATACCCCTGCCCTCGGTCTGCTCCAGCAGCAGCTTGAGATCATGCAGATCGTGACCTGAAATCACAATAAACGGCCCCTTTTCCACAGTCAGCGGAACGGTAACAGGCGTGGGTGTGCCATAGCTTTCGGTATTTGCCTGATCCAGAAGCGCCATGCACTTGAGGTTTTTCTCACCGACCTCCATCACGATGGGCAGCAGCTCCTCCATGCCCCAATCCTCGCCGACAGCAAAAAGCGCCTTTGCGAAGAAATCGTTCACCGCATCATCGGTATAGCCCAGCACCAGCGCATGATGCGCATAGGCCGCCATGCCGCGCACCCCGAACAGAATCAGGGATTTCAGGCTGCGGATATCCTCCTGCGCATTCCAGAGCCTTGCCATATCGTAATCGGCAGCGCGACCGCACGGAGCAGCACAGTCCGAACAGTCGGGCACAAGCCTTGCCTTTTCCGCATGTACGCGGTCAATCAGCTCGCGCAGTGTCTTTTCGTTGAAGCTTACATTTGTAACGGTGGTAAATAATCCCTCAATCATCAGCCGCCATGTGCCGTCATTCACATCGGGGGCATTGTCCGTTGCGCGCGCAAGCCCAATCAGCGCCCCTGTCAGCTCATCCTGCAGCTGTGCCACATCAGCAGTTTTGCCGCAAACGCCTGCATTTCCCATACAGCCGGTACATCCTGCCGTCTGCTCACACTGAAAACAAAACATTTTGTTGCCCATTTGAAACCCTCGCTTTCTTCTTTGTCCTCTTTTTAATCCAGAATTCTGCCGTCTGTGGAGATGGTCACAACCTGCCATGGAATAAATTTCCCACTCTGCTGTAATGCCGTTTTTGCCGCAAATTCCAGACCGCCGCAGCAGGGAACCTCCATGCGGACAATGGTGACGCTTTTGATATCGTTCTCACGAATGATTTCGGTCAGCTTCTCGGAATAATCCACACTGTCCAGCTTCGGACAGCCCACAAGTGTGATATGTCCCTTGATGAATTTTTCGTGGAAGGCGGCATAGGCATACGCGGTGCAGTCTGCGGCAATCAGTAGCTTTGCGCCGTCAAAATACGGTGCGCGTGCAGGAACCAGCTTAATCTGCACAGGCCACTGGGACAGGCGGCTGACCGCCTCTGTATTGCAAGCCGCGGCGGATTCTTCGTGTGCGATTGTTCTGGACTGACTTCCCGGACATCCGCAGGGGAGTGTCATCCCTTCTGTCTGCATTTTTTCCTGTAGCCTTCTACGCTTATTTTCCTCCACAGCCTTTTCATCATACGCTGCCGCTTCGCGCTCCACAAAGGTAATCGCGGCAGTGGGGCAGGTAGGCAGGCAATCGCCCAGACCATCGCAGTAGTCATCACGCATCAGCTGCGCCTTCCCGTTTACCATAGCGATTGCGCCTTCGTGACAAGCGGCGGCACAAGCACCGCAGCCATTGCATTTATTTTGATCAATTTCAATGATTCTTCTTTTCACAATAAAAACCTCCTTGCTTTTTTGTTTTCATTATAGTATGCTAAATTCAACAAGTCGGTTGAATTTTCAACGAAAAGAGGGTTTTTATGAAAGAATTTTTTCCCATCATCCGTTCCTCTCAGCTTTTTTCGGGCGTTTCCGAGGAGGAACTGACCGCAATGCTTTCCTGTCTGGAAACAAGAAAGGAAAGCTTTCCCAAGGATGCCCTGCTGCTGCGCATCGGGGATACGGCAGATGCCATCGGTCTTGTGCTGTCGGGCAGTATTCTAATCATACAGGAGGACATCTGGGGCAACCGCAACATCATTTCCAAGGCAGGGGTGGGGCAGACCTTTGCCGCCGCCTATGCCTGCGCGCCCGGCTCTGTGCTGAATGTAAGCGTTGTGGCAGAAACGGCTGTTACGGTGCTGTATTTGAACATAAAGCGTGTGCTGCATGTGTGCTCCTCCGCCTGCGCGCATCATAGTCATATCATCCGAAATCTGCTTGGCGAGCTTGCAGAGAAAAACCTCCGCTTCAGCGAAAAGCTGACGCACATGGGGCAGCGCACAACGCGCGCAAAGCTGATGTCCTATTTTTCCGCAGAGGCACAGCGGCTCGGAAAATATGAATTCGATATTCCCTTTTCCAGACAGCAGCTTGCGGATTACCTCGCGGTGGAGCGCAGCGGACTTTCTCTGGAGCTTGGGAAAATGCGGGATGAGGGTCTTCTGGATTTTCATAAAAACCATTTCGTTTTGAAGGTATAACGCCAATAAAAAAGCAGAAACTCCTTTTTCGCAGGAGCTTCTGCTTTTTGTTTGCTTATTTCATTCCGTTTTCAGCGAAGCGGTGGAACAGCGCCGCAATCTCGGCACGCGTAGCAGTGCCCTTCGGATAAAGGAGATTGCTGTCGCCCTTTACAAGGCCGGTATTCACCGCCCACGCCATAGCGCCCATCGCATAATCGGAAATGCTCTCGTAATCGTCGAACTCCCGAATTGCCATGCCGCCCTGTGTGGTATCATAGCCCTTATACTGCGCGTAGCGATAGAAAATCGCCGCAAGCTGTTCACGGGTAATCGGATCATTCGGGGCAAAGCTGCTGTTGCCGTAGCCGCCCATAATGCCGTTTTGCTGTGCCCATGTCACCGCATCATAAAACCATGCCGTACCGGAATCACGCACAACATCGGTAAAGCTGTTTTCTCCCTCGACAGCAGGGCTGCCCTCCATGCGGTAGAAAATTACCGCAATCTGCGCACGGGTGGTGTTCGCATAGGGCGCAAAGGCTGCCGCATCCATACCGGACATCAGACCCTTTTCGTAGCTAAACAAAACATCCCGATAAAACCAATCGCCTGCATTGACATCCGCAAAGGGATTCTTCACTGCATCCGGCTCTCTCTTTTTCCAGTCTGCATAAACCGTTTTGCTGCCGCTCAGCTTGATTTCCGTAATCCTCTGCGTCAATGCCGAATCGGCATACCAGCCGCCGAAGTCATAGCCGTCACGCATCGGGGTATAGGCGGAAAGGTCAAGCGTTTTGCCGCGAGCGGCGCGGATTGCCTGCATACTGCCGCCGCCGTTGGTTTCAAAGGTCAGCGTGTAGTAGGTCGTGCCGCCGCCACCGCCGCCGCCGCTTGAACTCCCGCCGCTCGAACTCCCGCCGCTGTCTTTTTTCGGAATACTCTCACCTGTCGCAATCTTGGTATTGCACCCCTTGCAGTAGGTGTCACCCGTATAGCCGTCTGCACTGGTGGTGGCCTCAACTCTGCCGCGCACCTCAGTGCCGCCCGTATGATTGCTTGCGTTTAATTCGCCGTAAGCTGTATTGCAGATTTTGCAGACAGCCTTCTCCGTACAGGTAGCCGTACCGCCGGAACAGTTGCCCGTTTCGGTGTGACTGCTGTTGAGCGAGCAAGTATGGGTATGCGTCCCATTGCCGTTGGAAGTCCATTCGCCCCATTCATGAATACACACTTCTACCGAAGGATTGGGGTCCGGTATCACTATGTGCAGTATCCAGTTGGCATAAAGTGTCACATCTTCCGTAACAGGAAAAGCATCTCCCGGATAGCCCGCTCTCTCTCCATCAGATTTCTCCAGTGTCCAATAGTCAAAATCAGCCGTATCATACGTAAAGCCGGACTCCGGAAGAGTATAATCCCCGGATGTCTGAACCGGTTCCATGTAGCCAGATGCGTTACCGCCGTTAAAAGAAACGGTGTAATTTTCGCCCTGTACATTCCACGCACTCCATGCCCCCCCTGGATTGTCTTTAAAATTTTCCTTATACCCGTCAGGAACATATATCACTCGATTCTTGGGCCAGGAAGACCCATACTTATAAAATACGAATGATTCAAAGGAGATTTCATACCAATTCTTCCAATGGGTATGAACCTCCATAAGTCTTGTGCATCCAACAAATGCGAACGATCCCACAGAATTGACGCTGTCAGGAATATCAATTTGCGTAAGGGCGGCACAGTCCTGAAAAGCAGAATCCCCTATCTTCTTGACTGTTTTGGAAATATGTACCTCGGCAAGTTCCGAGCATCCACAAAATGCGTTTTTACCAATATTGGTCACGCCTTTCTCTATGATTACCTTTTTAATCTTTTGCTTTTCGTTCTCCCACGGGCAATCCGGAACGCTAGTACCTCCAAAATTAGGCATTGCACCCTCACCTGATATTGTAAGCGTCCAGTCCGTAAGCACCCCGTCCTCGTATTGGCTGATCATCCATTCAACATCTGTTCCGGGGATAGGCATAGGAACGCCCAAAAACGGCCCATATAGCACAGCAGCAACTTTCCTATAACGTGATGTATCAAGTTTCCTCTGTTCCTCGGCGGTAAGCTGCTGCATTGCATCTACAACGGCTTGAAACTGCGTCCTCACTTCCTCGATATTATCGTCATCGATATCTTTCGCATCCGGCAAAGCGTCAATCATAGCCTGTACGCTTTCCACGGTAACGACTCCCTTTGTATTTGATAGGGTAGTCATTTCCTCCTCCTGCTCCGTTTCTGCCGCCGATACCGGCACAGAAGCCGTAGAAAACAGGAAGCAGGTGCAAAGCAGTGCCGTGTAAATCCGTTTTCTTTGTTTTTTCATTCGTTTTTCCTCCCTCCATTGCTGTCATGTTGTTTCCTTTTCCGTATCCCGCTCCCTCCTTTTTTCTGTGTCATGCAGACACCGCAGAAAGAGCCTTTCACTTATATAGGTACAAAAAAATGGAAAAACTCTCACCTAAAAATCAAATTTTTTTAAAAAAATAAAAAAATAGAGAGCCGCACAAAAGCGGCTTTCAAAATCAGCCTTCTGCCGCCTTCAGATAACGGGCAATCAGCTTGCCTGCCGCCAGAATCCCCACAGGCAAAAGATACGCGATATACTGCGCTGTGCCGCCGTAGGCAATCAGCAGGTTATAAATTGCATGAAAGGTAATCGCCGCCCCAAGCAGTCCGCAGGTTCCGGAAATTTTCAGCCACGTCCGCCGCCATACATACGCAAGCCCGCCGCCGACGATGGCTCCGCAAATGACATGCATTGCTCCCGTTCCGATGCCACGGAAGAAAATAAAGGAGAAATGCGCGGCTCCGTTTTGAATCAGATAGCAGATATTTTCAAAGGTAGCAAAGGAAAGCGCAGTAATCACTGCGGCAATCCCAATCTGCCGCGCCTGCGGCTCAAATACCAAAAGATAAAAGAGCAGCGGCAGCAGCTTCATCCCCTCCTCCACCACAGGTGCAATCTCCACAGTGGCGGCAAAGGCATCTGCCCCATACAGCGCCGCGAGAAAGGTATTGAGATATGCAGAAAGCAGACACATGCCCATTCCCGCAAAGCAGAACAGAAAAGCCCTTGTATGCCGTTTTCCCATGCACAGGGCGGCAATCAGCAGAGGCGATGCCATGCAGATAAAAATATTTTCCATATATGTCATGCCTGCACCGCCCTTCCTGTGGCAGGCAGCAGAGCGAATACGCAGCCCGTCAGCAGAACATCAAACCCGTAATAGAGGAAGGAAGCCAAATCCCCCTGTCGGAAGCAGCCGGAAGTCCAAAGGATATATTCCGCCGCCACATAGCACAGCACCCCGATATGGAAATATCGCAGCTGCCGCGCCGCTCCCGTCTGCGTCCGCGCATAAGCAAGCCCCCGTATCGCATAATAGGAAACAGCAATCATCATGCCGCACCAAAGCAGATTCGAGAGAATATCCCCAAAGGTGCAGTAAAATATACATAAGGGAACGCCTATCAGGAAGGCAATCCGCGCCCTTCGGCACACAAAGCCTCTTTCCTCCGCGGAGGAAAGGGAGTATTGCAAAATAGAAAGAAAAATAACGCTTGCCACCCAGCCAAACTCCGATACATAAAAAACCTGCGGCGTTTTTGAGAACAAAAACAGATGCAGCGTCCAGTACAGGGAGCCGAGCGCAAAGCAGCCATAAAAGCAGGTCAGCAGAAAATACGCCTGCTTTCTGCCCTTCAGATATCGCATCCCGCTCAGACAAAAGCCCAGCAGGGTAACAGAGAATTGCACAAAGTTATCGGCAAGTTCCATTCGCATTGTCCCCCTTTTGCTCCTCCGACTGTTCGTTCTTATGCAGCAGGCAGATACGGAAGCACGCGATTGTCACACACACACCAAGGACAAAGGCGAGCAGTCCGGTCACGATATATCCCAGCACAGCACTGCCGCCCAGCATGGTTGCCGCTGTTCCAAAGCCGGAGGACATGCCCGGCTCCATTCGATTGACCATATCGGGCATAAAAAGGGAAACCCCAACAATTACCGCAAGGCACGCCGCCACGCCGAAAACGGCGGCAATCCGTTCCTGCCGCTGCCTTCTCCGACGCTCCTTTTCCGCAATCCGCCGTTTTACCTCTGCAATTCGTTCCTCATGACTCCGCATTTGTGATTCCCTCCCGTTCCAGTAATCCGCGCAGACGGCCCTTGCCCCGATACACCATATTGGTAATCTGCTTCTCGCTTTTCCCCATAACCTCAGCAGCCTGCAAATAGCTCATGCCCTCAAAATAGACCAGATAAAGCGCCTCTCGGTAATCCGGATTTAACGCAGCCATGCAGAAATGCAGAATCCGATCCCGCTCCTTTGTGCGGACAACCTCCTCCACCAGTGTCTGTCCGTCCGGCTCCTCAGTCAGATTATCCAGGCTGAAGAAAAGCCGCCGTCTGCTTTTGCCGCGTAAAGCCATGTGCCGTGCCGCTTTATACAGATAGGCCTTTAAGCCGCCGTCTCGAATACGTGGCTTTTTCGTAAATAAAAAATAGGAAAAGACTTCGATCATCAAATCCTCCGCTTCGTGAACGTCATGCAGATAGCCGTTGATATATAAGGTCAGCGGATTGCCGTATTTTTTCATCAATGCCACAAGCCCCGCTTCATCGCCGCAAAGATATTGCCTGTAAAGCTCTTCATCCATCGCCATGCCGTTCACTTCCTTTCCATCGCATCCTCTCAGCACAGAAAGGCATTGCGCCGCAAAAGGATGTCCTCTGTCTGAAATACTATCTCCAGTATATGCGAACATCCGCATAAATTCAAGATTTTCGTCATCAATCGCATCTGCATGCTGTCGGCAGATTTTTCTAAGATGCTCCGATGCGGAAATCTGCATCTTCTCCCCCGATCCCGTCAGAAATCCATAAAACCGCGGACTGACTGCAACCAACTTGCTTTTCTTGCAAAAATCCTCTATGATAAGCTTAAATTAGCCATTTTCTCGCAAAGGAGGAACCTTCTATGGATAAGGATTTCTTGAAATTTATGTCATTCGTTGCCTTTATGGAAGCGAAAAAGGAAGCGGAACGGGATTGCTCTGTCAAAGCTGCGGAATGGCAGGATACCATCCCTACTATCAGAAGAAAGCCCGACCCTGCTACAGAAGCGCTTCTTCTCAGCCGCATCCGGATGCCCGAAAAGCCGGTAAACAAAATGGGATCCGGCGAAAAGGTTTTTATGGGTATCGGCATCATCGGTCTGTTTGATGCCGCTTTCGGTCTCTTTCTGATGGACGCTTTTTATTTTCTTGTCGGGCTTGTTGTCGGTGTCTCCTTTATCATCATGGCAACCTCAAATGCAAAAAAGAGATATGATGAAAAGCTGGCAGAATATGAGCTGGCACAGAGGGACTTCCCTGCTTATCAGAGAAAAATGCTCGCCAAGCAGAGACTCGGAAAATAAGAAAATAAACGGAATGATTGGAGGGGATCAGATAATGTCACAAAAAAGGAGTACCATTCTTATCTGGGCCGCGGTCATTTTTATTCTCATTGTCACATGCTTGATTACCGACCGCAACAATCTTGCAGAAAGAACGCTTTATTCCTCACAGGAGGAAATGCAGTCCGCCCTGCAGGATACCTTTGTGTATTACACCGCGAGAGGGGAACGACAGGCATGGAGCATCCATGGCGATACCGCAATACAAACCTATGAAAACAGCGCAGTATTTTCGTATACCATTACGAAATGGCGTCCGCACCGCGGTGCGCTGATGCTTACACTGGACACCACGGCACAAAAGGAAACGCTGTTTGTTGCACTTAATGGCTCTCTGTTTGATCAGCATAAGCATGTCTTTCGTCGGGAAGAACAGCTTGCCTCCTCCGACAGAAGTGCGAAGCGCAAGCCTGTTTCCGGACAGAATCAGCCTGCTACGCAGAATAAACCCTCCGAGCAGAGTAAATCTTCCGAGCAGAGTAAGCCTGCTGAAACAACTCCCACCCCCGTATATACCTCCCCCAAATCACAGAAGAAGCCCGAACTGCCCGATTGCGGCGATTATGAAAGCTATGAGGATTTCATGGATGACTGGGACGGCTATATGCCGGATGGCAGTGATGCAGAGGATTACTGGGAGGATTGGTAAGAACGGTATGCAGAAAGGAGTATGCACATGAACGACAGAAAAATGGTCTTAGACGGCATGATGGGACTGGTGGTCGGGGACGCATTGGGGTGTCCCGTTCAGTTTCTCAACAGAGAGGAGCTTCGGGAGCGTGGAGCCGTCACCGAAATGGAGGGCTACGGCACCTATAACATGCCCCCCGGCACATGGACGGATGACAGCAGTATGGCGCTTGCAACCCTCGCGAGCATCAACGAAAGGAACGGCATCGACCTGCGCGATATCATGGAACGCTTTCTCGATTGGGAATTTCATGGCGCATATACCCCCTTCGGCGAGGCGTTTGATGAGGGGAATACCTGCAGCAACGCCATCTATAAGTATCGTGACAGCCACGACCTCACAACCTGCGGCGAAACGGGCGAATACTCCAACGGCAACGGCGCATTGATGCGAATTCTCCCTGTCTGCCTGTATTTCATTCAGAAGGAAGACATTTCAGATGCGGATGCCCTTCGGCAAATCCATCTGGCAACAGGGCTTACGCATAATCATCTGCGGTGTCATATCGCAAGCGGATTGTATTATTTTATCGCAAAAGCCATCGTCACAATGGCACCAAAAAATGCCGATTTGAAAACCTGTATCCAGTGCGGCGTAGAAAAAGGCTTTGCTTTTTATCACACGCCCGAAAGCCTTGCGGAGCTGATGTACTTCCAGAGATTACGCGACTTAAATGAATTTTTCTCCCTGCCCGAAGATGAAATCGAGAGCGACGGCTATGTTCTGCATGCTTTGGAGGCGGCAATCTGGTGTCTGCTTCATACCAATCGCTTTCGGGACTGCCTGCTCCGCGCAGTCAATCTCGGCGATGATACCGATACCACTGCCGCAATCGCAGGCGGGCTTGCAGGGCTGTATTATCACTATGAAGCCATGCCGCAGGAATGGGTAAATGCCATCCGAAGAAAAGCATGGATAAAAAGGCTGTGCCTGCAAGAGCTTTAGCATAAAAACAGGACTTCCCCTGCGGGAAGTCCTTTGTAACCTACTCATTTTCAATTCTTCATCTTCTGCACTCAACTCGCCCATTTCCTCCAGTGCAACAAGGTACTGTCTGAAAATATTCTCTTTAGATTTTTCTATGCAGGATAAATATTGCGGCTCCTTCATCATTCTGAAAAGCTCCATTCTTATCGGAACTTTTCCGTGCAAGGCTGCCTTTATTCGATAATACTCACTTCTTGTCCACGAATTTACTATCATTGCAATCACCCTTCATTTCGTTTTCTCAGAATCAGATTCAGCCACCGTTCGTCTCCTCTTTCCGGTCGAACATCGCCGGTAATCCATTTCCCCTCTATGTCAAAGCCGCCTATTTCTGCCAATATCTTCGCAAATGCTTCCTCTGTCATATCAAGAAAATATCTTCCCCTTCGCTCTCCCTCAAAAGTCCCATATTTAAATGAAAGATAAACAATCCCCTCTTTCTTGAGTGCAAGCAATATTTTTTTCAGCACCTCTTTTAATTCATTATGGGTTAAATGAAGAATGGACGCACACGCCCAAATGCCATCATACTTTTCATATTCCTTCAATTCCTGAAATAACATTTGCTTCACTTCAATACCTGTATATCGACTTGCCGCCCGACACATCTCGGCAGAACCGTCTACCGCCTCCACAAAATAACCTCTATTTAGAAAACATTTTGTGTCACGCCCCGAACCACAGCCAAAATCTAAAATCAAAGCACCCTTTTCCAGCTTGCTCAAAAAAAGCTCTTGTACCTCACTAAAATCGACCTCTCTTGTTTCACGGATAAAATTTTCTACATTTTGTTCATAATATAATAAGGTCTTTCTCATACTTTAACTCCCTCATATCAAATAGGCTTTTAAAGCATAATATCATCTTCACTGTCTCTCGGCAAGCCTTCTGCCGATAACCACATAAAAACAGGACTTCCCCTACGAGAAGTCCTCATTTTTTTCTCTCTATAAAATTAGTACAGCTTTGCCCCTGCCGGGATTCTGTCATCTACCATCAGAAGGTTCAGTCCCTCGTGACCGTCTTCCTCGTGTACTGCCGAAATCAGCATACCCTCGGAATCAATGCCCATCATCTTTCTCGGCGGCAGGTTCACGATAGCGATTGCTGTCTTGCCAACCAGTTCTTCCGGTTCATAATAGTCGTGAATACCGCTTAAAATCACACGATCCTTACGTTCACCGTCATCCAGTGTGAACTTCAGCAGCTTTTTGGATTTTGCAACTGCCTCACATGCCAGAATCTTAACCGCACGGAAATCGGATTTTGCAAATGTATCAAAATCTACCATTTCTTCAAAAATAGGCTCAATCTTCACGTTGGAGAAATCAACCCTCTCAGCGACCTTTGCTGCAGGTACTGCTTCGGAAGTCTTGGATGCCTTCTTATCAGCGTCCAGAGGCTTCATTGTCGGGAACAGGATAACGTCTCTGATAGAAACGGATTCTGTCAGCAGCATAACAAATCTGTCGATACCAACACCCAGACCGCCTGTAGGGGGCATACCGTATTCCAGAGCAGTCAGGAAGTCCTCATCAATCATATTTGCCTCATCGTCGCCGTTTTCGCGCAGATATTCCTGATATTCAAAACGCGCACGCTGGTCGATGGGATCGTTCAGCTCGGAGTATGCGTTGCCGTATTCTCTGCCGACAATAAACAGCTCGAATCTTTCTGTAAATTCGGGTTTATCGGGCTTTCTCTTTGTCAGAGGAGAAATTTCTACAGGGTAATCAATGATGAAGGTAGGCTGAATCAAATTCTTTTCTACGAATTCTTCAAAGAACAGGTTCAGAATATCGCCCTTTACATGGCGTTCTTCAAATTCTACGCCCTTTTCTGCCGCGATTTTCTTTGCTTCCTCTGTATCCTTCACCTGGTCGAAATCAACGCCTGTAAACTGCTTTACGGCATCTGTCATTGTGATTCTTGCGAAGGGCTGCCCCAGATCCAGATCATAGCCGCCGTAGGTAATCTTTGTTGTGCCCAGCACGTTCTGTGCTACGGTGCGGAACATTTCTTCCGTAATATCCATCATGCCCTTGTAATCTGTGTAGGCCTGATACAGCTCCATCAGGGTAAATTCGGGGTTATGACGAACGGAAATGCCCTCGTTTCTGAATACACGACCGATTTCATATACTCTTTCAAAGCCGCCGACAATCAGTCTCTTCAGGGGCAGCTCCAGCGCAATACGGCAGTACATATCAATATCCAGTGTATTGTGGTGTGTGATAAAGGGTCTTGCGGACGCACCGCCGGGGATGGTCTGCAAAACGGGAGTTTCTACCTCTAAGAAGCCCTTTGCGTCCAAAAACCTTCTGATTTCTGTAATAATTTTGGAACGCTTGATAAAGGTATCTCTGGATTCGGGGTTTACAATCAGGTCTACATATCTCTGTCTGTAGCGCAGCTCCTGATCCTTCAGACCATGGAACTTTTCGGGCAGAACCTGCAGGCTCTTGGAAAGCAGAACAACCTCTTTTGCGTGTACGGAAATCTCGCCTGTTTTTGTTTTGAATACAAAGCCCTTGATGCCGATGATATCACCGATGTCATATTTTTTGAATGCAGCGTAATCCTCCTCGCCGATGTCATTCTTGCTGACATAGGACTGCATCAGACCGTTTCTGTCCTGAATATTGCAGAAGGATGCCTTCCCCATGATACGCTTGCTCATCAGTCTGCCTGCGATGCAAACATCCTTATTCTCCAGCGCATCAAAGTTCGCTCTGATTTCGTCGCTGTGGTGTGTCACGTCATATTTTACAATCTGGAAGGGGTCCTTGCCTGCTTCCTGCATCTGTGCCAGCTTTTCTCTTCTGATTCTATTCTGTTCACTCAGCTCCTGCTGGGTCAACTCCTTATTTTCTTCTGCCACTTTTCTTCCTCCTGTCCGTTCTTTTGTAATGGTTTTATTTTGTAAATCTCAGCACCTTGAATTCCACTTCGCCGTCAGGTGTTTCAATCATAATGATATCGTCCTTTTTATGTCCCAGAAGTGCCATACCGACAGGGGATTCGTTGGAAATTCTGCCGTTCATGGGGTCTGCCTCTGCAGAGCCTACAATGGTGTATTCCATTTCCTCGTCAAATTCCACATCCAGCACCGTTACGGTCGTACCCAGGCTGATGGTATCCTTTGCACCCTCTTCTTCATCGATAACCTCTGCATTGCGCAGCATTTTTTCCAGCTGCACGATACGCGCTTCGATTTCTGCCTGTTCTTCCTTCGCTGCATCATATTCGGCGTTTTCGGAAAGGTCACCCTGACCTCTTGCTTCTTTGATTTTTTCTGCTACGTCTTTTCTGCGGACGGTTTTCAGGTTTTCCAGCTCCGCCTCCATGTTTTTCAGACCGTCATAGGTCAAAACAACTTTCTTTTCTGTCATGGGTGTGTCACTCCTCGTTTTAGTCTCATTTCATGCTTTCCTCGTTTTAGACAAGGAAAAAAGGAAGGCTTGCGATTACCCTCCCGAACTATCGTAATATTATATACTGATTCCGACCGGATTGTCAACGCTTTTTCCTTGAAAAATCAAGGCTTCTTATCCGGATGCGGCTTTATTTTTACCCTTTTGCCAAAGGCGGAAAAGCCCGAAATGGAAAAGCCCTTCTCCTGCAAGGCGGAAAACAGCCGCTCCCCGTCCCAATCCTCTGCCGAAAAGCCTTCCCGAAACGCCTCACAGCCAAGGTATGCCCTCGCCTCGGCAAGCCTGCCCTCCATCTGCTCACCGCCCTCTGCCGCCATGCGGAAAAAGAACCCCTCCGCCGCCGAAATATCCGGACGCAGGCTCCTAAGCCGCCGCAGAACAGGGCGATTGCCTGCGAAATCCAGCCAGATGCACCCCCGCTTCAGAATATGCTCATAGGCACGCTGCTCCATGCCGCAGGAAAGCACCACATCCGCCGCCCCAAGCGCAGCATTTTTCGGGGAGGAAAAGACCTCCGCCATCAAGCCGCGCTCCGCATAAAGCCGCTGCACCACGCCCTCTGCCGTTTCCGGCTCCTGCGTAAAAATGGCAAGGCGGTTCACCTCATTTCCCAGAGAGGAAAGCACCCTCCCCCAGATATGCGGCTCGCCCCCTGCCAGAAGAAATGCCGATTCCTCCGGATTTCTGCCCTGCCGGCGCAATGCCTCTGCCGCACCTGCGAAGGCAAAAAGCTGTGCCAGCCTGCGCCCCTCGGCAAAGGGAAGCCGTTCTCTGGGAAATTCTCCCTCGGCAGGCGGCACAATGATGGCGGCACCCGCTTCCTCCAGGGCTGCCAGAAGGCGCACCGCCCCCCTTCTCCAATCTGCTGTCAGTACGGCTGTCCGCTCTGCCTGCAAAATGCCTGTCAGTACCCCGTCCACTCGTGTCAGTGTGTACGGGTAAGTGTCCACTGTTTTTCTCTGTCTCCACCGCTGCGGCAGCAGCTTTGTCCACTTAGGAAGGACAGGCTCCTCCCCCTCTTCCAGAAATCGCACTCTTGCCGATTCCATGCTCTATTCCCCCTTTTCCGATAGGCTTTTCCCTGTTTTGTCAGAGAAATTCGCCTGCTTTTTCCTTAAAACTCCATACGATTCCAAAAAATTACATCCGTTTGTACTTTTCTTAATGCAAAACTTACAAGTATTTAATTTTGTACACAAAATACAAGTTCTTTTTCTCGTACAGTATTGACAACAAAATTTCAATAATCTAACATTAAATTATACAAAAGATAGCAATTCCCCATTCAGACGGGAACCCGATACAGGATAACAAATCACTATTTCTATCCCTTACTATTTATATGAAAGGAGTCCACACCATGAACACAAAAATGATGAAAACCATGGATGGTAATGAAGCTGCGGCATACGTTTCCTATGCCTTCACAGAGGTCGCAACGATTTACCCCATCACTCCCTCCTCCCCTATGGCGGAGCACGTAGACAGCTGGGCTGCAAACGGCAAAAAGAATATCTTCGGTCAGACCGTACGTCTGCTGGAGCTGGAATCCGAGGCAGGTGCCGCAGGCGCAATGCACGGCGCTCTGGAGGCAGGCACACTGGCAACAACCTATACCGCATCTCAGGGGCTGCTGCTGATGATTCCCCCGATGTACAGAATCGCAGGGCAGCTGAAGCCCGGCGTATTCCACGTTGCATCCAGAACCGTTGGTACACATGCCTTCTCCATCTTCGGCGATCACTCCGACGTTATGTCCTGCCGTCAGATTGGCTGCGCAATGCTTTCCTCCGCATCCGTACAGGAGGTTATGGACTTAGCAGGTGTGGCACACCTTTCCGCAATCAAGGGCAGCGTTCCCTTCATCCACTTCTTCGATGGCTTCCGCACCTCTCATGAGCTGCAGAAAATCGAAGTAATGGACTATGAGGATCTGGAAAAGCTGGTGGATCAGGATGCACTGAAGAAATTCAGAAAGAATGCACTGAATCCCGAACACCCCGTTCAGCGCTCCACCGTACAGAACCCCGACGTATTCTTCCAGAACAGAGAGGCATGCACACCCTTCTACACCAGACTGCCTGAAATCGTAGAGGAATACATGAACGAAATCAACAAAATTACAGGCAGAAATTACAAGCTGTTCAACTACTTCGGCGCAGCTGATGCAGAGCATGTTATCGTAGCGATGGGCTCCGTGACAGGCGTTGCGCAGGAGGTTGTGGAAAGCCTGACCGCAAAGGGCGAAAAGGTTGGTTTCCTGCAGGTTCACCTGTACAGACCCTTCTCTCTGGCACACTTCGCAGCAGCTCTGCCCGAAACAGTAAAGGTTCTGACCGTTCTGGACAGAACAAAGGAACCCGGCGCACTGGGCGAGCCTCTTTACGGCGATGTTTGTTCCGCACTGATCGAAACAGGCAGAACCACAAAGGTTCTGGCAGGCAGATACGGTCTGTCCTCCAAGGATGTGACTCCTGCACAGATTATCGCAGTATTTGACAACATGAAGGGCGCACAGAAAAACCACTTCACCGTTGGTATCATTGATGATATTTCCAACAGCTCCATCGAGGTTGGCGCAGAGCCCGATCTGGCTGACGCAAGCACCGTATCCTGCAAATTCTGGGGTCTTGGCTCCGACGGTACGGTTGGCGCAAACAAAAACTCCATCAAAATCATCGGTGACCACACAGATAAATACGCACAGGCTTATTTTGAATATGACACAAAGAAATCCGGCGGTATCACACGTTCTCACCTGCGTTTCGGCGACAAGCCCATCCGCTCCAGCTATCTGGTAACAAAGAACGCAAACTTCGTTGCTTGTCATAACCAGAGCTACATGGAAAAATATGATATCGTTTCCGAAATCAAACCCGGCGGCACCTTCCTGCTGAACTGCACATGGACACCCGAGGAGCTGGATCATCACCTGTCTGCGGAGGTAAAGAGAACCATCGCAAACAACAACATCCACTTCTACACCATTGATGCAATCAAGATTGGTAAGGAAATCGGTCTGGGCAACAAGACAAACGCAATTTTGCAGTCCGCATTCTTCAAGCTGGCAAACATCATCCCCGTTGATGACGCAGTTACATACATGAAGGCGGCTATCGTAAAATCCTACGGCAAGAAGGGCGAAAAGGTTGTCAACATGAACTATGCCGCTGTTGACGCAGGGCTTTCCGGTCTGACAAAGATTGACGTTCCCGCAAGCTGGAAGGATGCAAAGGACGTAGATCAGGAAGCAATCAAGAAGGTTCTTCCCGAATATGTTGAAAAGCTGATGGTTCCCATGAACGCACTGAAGGGCGACCTGCTGCCTGTATCCGTATTCGCAGGCAGAGAGGACGGCACAGTTCCTCTTGGCACCTCCGCATTTGAAAAACGCGGTGTTGCGATTGACGTTCCCGCATGGGATGCAACAAAATGTATCCAGTGTAACCAGTGCTCCTACGTTTGCCCTCACGCTGCAATCCGTCCTTTCCTGCTGACAGAAGAAGAAGCAGCAAATGCTCCCGCATCCTACGCAGTTCTGGATGCAAACGGCGCAGGCGAAATCAAGCAGTACAAATTCCGTATGCAGGTTGACCCTCTGGATTGTCAGGGCTGCGGTGTCTGCGTAACAGCCTGCCCTGCAAAGGAAAAGGCACTTGTGATGCAGCCTCTGGAAACACAGCTGCACGAACAGGACAACTGGGACTTCTCCCTGACCCTGTCTGATAAGAAAAACCCCATGAGCAAATTCACCGTAAAGGGCTCTCAGTTCGAACAGCCTCTGCTGGAGTTCTCCGGCGCATGTGCAGGCTGCGGCGAAACAGCTTATGCGAAGCTGATGACACAGCTTTACGGCGACAGAATGTATCTGGCAAACGCAACAGGCTGTACACAGGCTTGGGGTGCAGCAGCTCCCTGCGTACCTTACACCACAAACAAGGAAGGCTGGGGCCCCGCATGGAGCAACTCCCTGTTTGAAAATAACGCACAGTTCTCCGTTGGTATGGTTCTGGCTGTAGAGCAGCAGAGAGACCGCGTAACCATGAAGGTGAAGGATCTGCTGGCACTGACCGCAGGCACAGATTTTGCGGCAGCAGCTGAAACATGGCTGGAAAACTGGGATAACGGCGATAGAAGCAAGGCTGACAGCCGTGCGGTTATCGCAGCACTGAAGGAGCTGCAGGTTGACGGTGCAGCAGCAGAGCTGAAGGACTTCATTCTGGAAAACAGCGAACACCTGACAAAGAAATCCATGTGGATGTACGGCGGTGACGGCTGGGCATACGACATCGGCTACGGCGGTCTGGATCACGTTCTGGCAAGCGGCCGTGACGTAAACGTACTGGTTGTAGATACCGAGGTTTACTCCAACACAGGCGGTCAGTCCTCCAAGGCAACCCCCATCGGCGCTGTGGCACAGTTTGCCGCAGGCGGTAAGCCTACTGTAAAGAAGGATCTGGGTATGCTGGCAATGAGCTATGGCTACATCTATGTTGCACAGGTTGCACTGGGCGCAGACCCCAACCAGCTTATCAAGGCACTGAAGGAAGCAGAGGCATACAAAGGGCCTTCCCTGATTATTGCTTATGCGCCTTGTATCAACCATGGTATTTCCAAGGGCATGGCAAATGCACAGCTGGAAGCAAAGCTGGCTGTTCAGGCAGGCTACTGGCACCTGTATCGCTTCAACCCCGACCTCAAGAAGGAAGGCAAGAATCCCTTCATTCTGGATTCCAAGGAGCCTACACTGGACTTCAATGAATTCCTGATGGGTGAGGTTCGTTACGCTTCTCTGGTTCGTACCTTCCCCGAAACCGCAGAGGTTCTGTTGAAGGAAGCAGCAGAAAATGCAAAGGATAAATATGCATCCTATAAAAAATTGGCAGAGGCTTAAAAAATAATTAAAAAAAACGAAGGGCGGAACCGAAAGGTTCCGCCCTTTTCAGTGTGTCGATAGAGGGCAGCGTTTCCTTTTCGGCAAGTTTTCAAGAAGTCATTACGTTGCGAGTATAGTCGAAGCGATGAAAAAGTTATTTATCATATTGTATAACTTTTTTATCAACTCTATTGACAAGAAAACTTGGCATGAATATAATGAAAGTATGCAAAGAAAACTTGGAACGGAGGTGTTCTATGAAAAAGGAAGAAATTTTAAATGCAAGCAGAAAAGAGCATCGCAACAAAGATTTGGCTGAAATGGAAGTGGCATATCAAGCAGGATGTCACGCAAGCAGAGTTGGTGCCTTAGTGTGTTGTCTGCTTTCTTGGTTATCATCTATGCTTGTCCATATTATGATTTATAGTCCATGGGTTATATACTTTAGCATTCTTGCAACACAATGGTTAGTTCGTTTTATCAAAATGAAACGAAAGAGCGATTTGGTACTGAGCGTTTTATTTTTCATTCTTGCAATTTTGGCATTTGTTGGATTTGTTTGCCGCCTTTTAGAGGTGAGGGTATGAAAGAACAATTACAACTGAAAAATCACTTGAAGGAATTTCGTACAGAAGCAAACCTTTCTCAAGCTCAACTTGCAGAAATGGTAGGCGTGTCAAGAAACACGATTAGTTCCATTGAAACAGGGCAATTCAATCCAACTGCAAAATTGGCTCTTATCCTTTGTATTGCATTAGATAAGAAGTTTGAAGATTTGTTTTATTTTTAGGAGGTTATTATGGAAAATATTGTGTTATTGATTTTGGGAGTGTTCATATCTGTTATGGGAATTGTAAATATCAAAGGCAATATCAGCACCATTCACTCTTATAACAGACGAAAAGTAAAGGAAGAAGATATACCGAAGTACGGAAAAGCCGTCGGCACAGGAACGCTTATAATCGGAGTATCTCTTGTGTTAGGTTTCATAGTTTCGTTTTGGAGTGAGGAAATGATAGCTTATATCACCCATCCGGCAGTTGTTGTCGGATTAGGCTTTATACTATATGGACAATTCAAATATAACAAAGGTATTTTTTGAGAATATAGGTAATTTCAAAGATAATTTCAATTTTCACAAACATCAATCAGAATATATCTAACAAAAGGGCGAAATCTCTCGGTTCCGCCCTTTTTCATGCAAAATTCCTCTGCAATTTCTTCTAATTCTTAAGACTTTCTTTCAATTTCCGAAAGTCCCTTTTCTTTGCGGAAACTTTGTGCTACTATGTTATCCGAAAAGAAAACCTGAAAGGAGAAACACCCCATGAAAAAGAAATTTATCACCCTTTTGCTCTGTGCTGCTGTCGGCATTGGCGCGCTTTCCGGCTGCGGAGGCAATACCTCTGCAAAGGAACTGCCGGAGGATTCCGTTGCCGCCGATATTACAGTAGATAAGGAGAGCCTGCCCCCACTGAGTGAGGATTTACAGGAAATTTACGAAGGTGCTTATAAAATTTATTACCAGATTAGCTTTGGCGCATTTGATTATGATGAAAATGCCACATACGAAAAGGATGAATTGACATACTACAAAATCACCGATCCCCGTTTCCCGACCTATGAGGATTTCCGTACCTATCTGTTGCAGTATTTCACGGAATTTTTCGTAGACAACAGCATCCTCAGCAAGGATAACCTGATGTTCACCAAGGGCGAGGACGGCGGTCTATATTACCTGGGCGGCGGCAGAGGCTCGAATATCTTCTATGCAGGGCACACCTTTGAAATAGATAAGGAAAGCGATGACGAAATCGGCTTCAAAGCAACCGCATATTACACCAACAGCAACGAGGCATACAAAGGTGATTATTTCTACACCGCCCCGGACAATCCCGAAGATTATACCACACAGGAATTTCTGTTTGTACTCTGGAAGGAAGATGCAGGCTGGAGATTTAATACCTTCCATCTGTTCTTCTGATTTTGATATAGCCCCCTTTATGAGAAAATGACTTGAGTAAAATGCTCAAGTCATTTTTGTTTTGGGGAAACGGCGATTGGGCACAGGGGAATCACCTCTCGTGTGCAAGAAAAAGCAGCGGCGCAAGCGCCGATTGGGCGCAGTCGCGCCAAAAATTCTTCTTAGACAATATCAGTCATTCGCCAGTTTGGAACTCTCTCGGCGAAACAGAGGATTTCTTCCTTACTTTTTATGCTAAAAAGTAACAAAAACTTGGAACCCGTTTCGCTATGGGTTCCAAACCTCCGCACCCGAGGAAAGGGACGTTTCCCTTTCCAAACCCTTCCCCACAGACCCGAAAGGGTATGGAGAAAAGCGGCGCAGGTGCGCCTGCAACCTTTCCTCTAAAGTTGAAGTGCTTTTATCAAATCCAATATACGATTCTGATTTTTTTCGCTTAATTTCTGAAATTCGTGTAAAAAACATTCTTCTTTTTTCGATGGATTTTTTCCAACCAATTCATCTAAAGAAATATCCAAAATAATTGCTATTTTTATCAAATCATCAATCGAAGGCTCATTTCGACCGCTTTCATAGTTCGCAATCGTCATATGTCCGTAATTTAATTTCCTTGCCAATGTAGCCTGTGAATATTTTTTTCTTTTTCGGAATTGCTTCAAATTTGCCGCAAACTCGGACATATCATCACCTCTCAAAATCCATTTAATAATATTTTAGAACAAATTATTCAAAATATCAATAGAACAAATCGTTCAATCTATAGTAAAAACGGTGATGAAAATGATTTATAAAAGAATCCGTGATTTACGAGAAGATAACGATATGACACAGGCGCAGGTTGGCGAGAAAATCAATGTTCCGCAGAGAACCTATGCCTATTATGAAACAGGCGAGCGTATGATTCCGCCCCATGTATTATGGGCGTTGGCGGATTTATATGACGTTTCTATTGATTATCTGTTGGGACGAACAGATGATAAAAAACGATGAAGTTTTGCCGAAAAGGCACTTTATACTGCCCGAAGGGGCTTGTGGGGAGGGGATATCCAAGGGGAACCTTGTTCCTCTTGGACCTCCTGTGGGGGTCCGGGACCCATTGAGGAGGGGTCCCGGGTTTTGTTACTTTTTAGCATAAAAAGTAAGGAAGGAATCCTCTGTTTCGCCGAAAAGGTTCTAAACGGGCGAATTTCTTATCTTCACCAAGCCATATTTTTTGCGCAAATGCGCTTTCTTACATCCTTTTATCCTTTTCCAGAACGGCATCGAAGGCCTTTGTCAGTGTTGCCTCAAAGCCATTTGCCTGCAATGCGGCTACGCCCTCGATGGTTGTGCCGCCGGGGGAGCAGACCTGATCCACCAGAGACATGGGATGCTCGCCGCTTTCGAGTACCATTTTCGCGCTGCCCTCTACGGTTGCCGCCGCGATTTCCAATGCCTGCTTTTTGGACATACCTGCCTTGACTGCGGCGCGCGCCAATGCGTCCATATAAAGATAGGCAAACGCAGGGGCAGAGCCTGCCAGAACGGTGAAAATGCCGAATTGGCTTTCCTCCACCTCGATAACTGCGCCGATGGTTGCAAACATTTCCTTAACAACGGCTTTTTGTTCCGCCGTTACCAGTGCGTTGGCACAAAGACCACTGGTTGCTGCGCCGATTTTTGCATTGATATTCGGCATAATACGGACAACCGGTGTCCCTTCGGGCAATAGCTCCGCCAGATATGCCAGCTCCTTTCCTGCCGCAATGGAAACCACCAAGGGCTTCTTTGCCGCAATTTCCTCCTTTAACGCAGGCAGAACAGCCGCCAGAATATACGGCTTCACCGCAAGCACCAGTACATCGCTCGCCGCTACAACCTCCGCCGCCGTTGTCACCGCAGTTGCGCCGCAGGTTTCTGCCAGCCTCTGGGCAGAGGTGCCAGATTTACTTGTGATGAAAATATCCTTACCGTCATAGCTTTTTGTACCAATGGTCATGCCCCTGATGATGGCGCTTGCCATATTGCCTGCGCCGATAAACCCGAATCGCATGGAATCTCCTCCTTTTTATCTTCTTTTTTTCGCGAGGCGCTGCCTCGCACACCGCAAGCCTTTGAAAAGGCTTGACCGAAACTTTATACCCAAAAGCATACGCTTTTGGAGACAAAATTTCAAGAAAAAATGGACAATCTCAGGAATCCTATGGATTTGAAATTGCCCATTTTGTCATGTCAATTCAGTTTTATGCCGTTTTCCCAAAAATCTTAAGCTTAGCAGATTACATTCTGGGGCTTGCCATCCTCCCATTTCAGGATGTTTTCGCTCACAATCTGTGCTCTGGTAAACAGCGCTTCATGAGACGCGAATGCAACGTGAGGGGTTACCACAGTGTGCTTGCTGTGCAGCAGAGGATGCTCCGCAGGAACGGGAGGTTCCATTTCAAATACATCAATGCCTGCGCCTGCAATCCTTTCTTCATTCAAAGCCTTTGCCAGTGCTTCGCTGTCCACAACAGGGCCGCGCGCAGTATTCAGCAGGATTGCGTTTTTCTTCATGAGCGCGATTTCCTTTTCACCAATCAGACCCTTTGTTTTATCATTCAGAGGCACATGCAGGGAAACGATATCGCTCACCTTCAGCACCTCCTCCAGAGACAGATATTCGATGCCTGCACCCTGCATCTCAGGCTTTACGGTTCTGCTGTACGCAACAACCTTGCAGCCGAAAGCCTGTGCGATTTTTGCAACCTTGCTGCCGATGGCACCTGTGCCGACAACACCGAAGGTTTTACCGAACAGCTCGCCGCCAACCAGACCTGCCTTTGTGCCTTCCTTACGGCAAACCGCATCACACGCAGGGATATTTCTCAAAACGGAGATTGCCAGACCGAATGCCAATTCTGCAACGGCATTTGTGGAATAGCCTGCCGCATTGCAGACGCAGATGCCTTTTTCCTTGCAGAAATCCACGTCAATATGGTCTACACCTGTGAATGCAACGGAAAGCAGCTTCAGATTCTTGCATTTTTCGATAACATTTTTACGGAAGGGCTGATTTGCGATGATAATGATATCGGCATCCTTGCCGCGTTCTGCCAGCTTATCCTGATCCTCCTCCTTTGTGTCATACGCCACAATTTCATGACCTCTTGCCTTCACTGCCGCGGTTGCTTCTGCCAGCTTTTCGGGTGTGATACCCAAGGGTTCGATAATAACGATTTTCATTGGAACAAGCCTCCTTATTGGGTGTGTTTTTTTATAGTAACTGCAATAAATTTCACTGTATAATGGTATGATAACGCAGTTTTTTCAAAAAAACAATAGCACTTGTGGAAAAAACATAAAAAGTTTATACTATAGGAAAAATTCATGGAAAGGAAGCGAAAAAATGCGTATTTTGTTTTTAGAATACCCCAAATGCAGCACCTGCAAAAAGGCGAAGGCATGGCTTACGGAAAACGGCGTTGCCTTTGATGACAGACACATCGTAGAGGACAACCCTACAGCCGAGGAATTAAAGGCATGGTGGGAGAAAAGCGGACTGCCGCTCAAAAAATTTTTCAATACAAGCGGTCTGGTTTATAAGGAGCAGAACCTCAAGGAAAGGCTGCCCGATATGAGTGAGGAGGAACAGCTTGCCCTGCTGGCAACAAACGGGATGCTGGTGAAGCGCCCGTTGGTGATTGGGGAAGATTTTGTACTGATTGGGTTTAAAGAGGCGGAATGGGAACGGCTGAAATAAGTTTCCGCTTGACATGGATTTTCTAAAATCGTATACTATTAAATAAGAAAAGGATTGCTGCTTGTGGTAAGGCGGTCAGTCCTAAGTTAGGTGTTTGACCGTCTAACTTTTGTTAGGCGGTCGTTTTATTTTATCGCCCTGTTTTACACAGGGCGATAATCGCTACGATAAGTATTCCAAACTGGATCAAATCCGAGTATGTAACATAATTCATAGCATCACCCCCTTTGCAGAGAGTGACTGAACCGCCAGAGCAACAATCCTCTGTCCCTATTCTACATAAAATTTCCTATTTCGGCAAGGGGCATCAATCCTCTGCCGCCGTAATCTGCACAAGCTGACCGCCCTTCGGGTCGGCGGCAATCTGCCAGATCTGTCCATCCTTTTTCGCTTGAAAAACGTAGTATTTCTTCTCGTTATTTTCATCCAAATCAAGCCAACGGCCATACATCCATGTATTATATTCCACATCCGTAAAACCTTCCGCCGCAATCTTCTTTTCCACGGCGGGCAGGGTTGTCAGCCCCATCAGCTTTACGCCGACAAAGGTGCCGACCAGAACCATGACCGTCATCAGGATAAACATGCAGGCAAGCAGGCAATTTTCATCGCAATCCGCTTTCCGTTTTTTGAGAATCCAAAAAATCGGAATGTAAGCACACAAAAGCTGTACCGCCGCCAGTCGAAATTCCTCCAAAAAGATTGCTCCACCAATTACCAGAACAATGAAAATACCAATAAGAGCCATCTCGAATTTCTTCCGTTTTTCCGATGACGTTGCCCATGTTTCCCCTGTTGTACTTCGCACAAAAAGCCCGATGGCCACGCCGATAAAGCTACAGCCATAGGTAGCCGTGCCTGTCTGCACCACATCCCCGTAAAGCTTATCCTGCACGAGCCAAAGCACCGCGCACATCGCAATGACGCAGACAATGGCAACACTCATCAGCCGAGATTGCTTCTGCTCCTGTTTCGCTACGGTTTCTTCCCATTGTGTCAGTTTTCGTAAACCCATACGCTCTCCCTCCGTTTCATTCTATCCGTCTGCCTCTTCCGAAAAAACTACAGCAATCCCTCCTCCTGCAAAAACGCTTTCAGTTCCAGCAAATCCGCATCATACACCGCCTGTAGGGCGCGGTTATAAATGACTGCCGCAGGGTGATAAAGTGCAAACAACGTCCTTCCGTCCGCCAGCGCGACAGGTCTGCCGTGGTATTCCCCGATGACAGCCTTCTTCTCCCCTGTGACCGCCTTGAGGGGGACATTCCCCAGTGTCACAAGCACCTTTGGCGCAATCGTTTGGATTTCCTCCTGCAAAAAGGGCAGGAAAAACGCGATTTCCTCCGCAGAGGGGGGACGATTCACCGCCTTGCCCGTTTTGGGGCTTTCCTTTGTGGGGCGCAGCTTGACCACGTTGGAAATATAAATCTCCTCTCTTTTTAAGCCGACCACCTCCAGAAAGGCGGAAAGGTTCTTCCCTGCCTTGCCGACGAAGGGGCGGCCCTGCTTTTCCTCATCACCGCCGGGGGCTTCGCCAATCATCATCAGCAGAGGGGCTTCGGCACCCTCACCAAAGACGATGGTCTTTTCCCGATAGGGCGAGGTCTGCACAGCTGTCAGCAGGTTTTCCTGCAATTTTGTGATATGGTTCATAAAATTTCTCCTTTTTTCCACAGTTCAGATGGGTTATCCACAGGATGTAGGGGTTATCCACAATATTTTTGGGGATAACTGATTCTGTAAACCCAAGATATAGTGTCTGTTTTTTCTTTTTCACGCAAAACTAACCGAAAATTCCTTGATTTTACGGCAAATCATAATATTCATCTTGTATTGCATAATTTTTCTGGGGATAAATACCCCCTTATCCACAGCTTTTTTGGGGATAACTCCACAGGTTATCCATAGCTTGTCCACAGCTTTGCTCATTTTTTGCGCAGAAGCAGGGAAAACACTGCAATGCCGCCCAGAAAACCGCCGATATGCGCGAAGTTATCCACGCCTTCCTGCAAAAAGCCGAACCCAATCGCCGTTGCCGCCAGAAGAAGCATGGTGGAATAATTCATACCCGTATACCGTGCGCCGCGCTTTTTGGTGAGCAGGAGCATTGCGCCAAGCAGACCATAGATTGCCCCCGATGCGCCGATGGAAACGCCTGCATTGCCACTGAACAGCACGCTGAACACGCCGCCGCAAAGCCCCGAAACCAGATACAGCACCAGAAATTTTCCCGTACCCAGAAGGCGTTCCGCCCGCACGCCGAAATAATAAAGATAAATGCTGTTGGATGCCAGATGGAGCAGTCCTGCATGGAGGAACATACAAGTAAAAAAGCGATAATATTCGCCTGCGAGAATCCCCTCTCGGCTCAAACCATAGGCGGAAAGGATTTCCTCTCTCTGCCCCGAAAGCATGCACCACGCCAGAAGCGCCGCACAGATGACGAAAATCACTGCCGTTGCAACGGGTGTTTTCTGCTCCTTCGTATCCCTGAGAACGAGAACCTCCGGCTCCCTGCCTGCCGCCGCCGCGCGCAGAAGCTTCTCCACACCAAGAAGCTGTGTCGGCTGTCCCTGTGCGGCGGAAAGCCTGCCCGTTTCGGGCGAAAAATGCCAGAAAACACGATAGAGTTTGTTATCATAGGTCTGAAATGCAGTTTCCACAGAATCCACAGGCAAAATCCCTTCTTGGTTATCCACAAGGACGCTCAGCGCGACCACCCTTGTGCAATGAAATTCCTCGACACTGCCTTCCATTTTCCCCGCAAAATCGGCAAAGGTCATGTTTTCCTCGCGCCAGCCTTCCTCTGCCCCATCCAACAGGCAGATGAGATACAGAACAGGGTTTTCCTCCTGCCAGTACCAGTTCTTTTTATTTTCTACCCTGCAAAAGCCCTTATGCTCCAGCTGCATTTGCAGGTGATTCCAAAATTCCACGGAGATCTCTCCTCCTTTTGCTCGTTTTCCCCTATTTTATCATAAGAAGCACCTGCGTTTGTGAACAAAATTTAAAAATAGACGACAAAACAAAAAAACCTGCCGGGCGACAGGTTTATTCAGGTGTTACTCACAAGCTTTTTTCAGTTATCCACAAAGTTATCCACATTTTCAACAGATTTCTCCACAATGCCCTTCCGCTTCTACAAGAAAAAACTCAGCAGAAAAATACCTGCCACGCCGGGCAGCCCCAGAAATGCGGAAACCGCAAGCGTTGCGGCATTGATACCCACCGCCGCGCCAAGGCTTTTGCCCAGAAAGAGCAAAAACGCGCCCAAAACGGCAGAAATACCGCATTTGCACAGCATCCGCAGCGGTCTTGCCAGCGCAAGAAGCGCAAGCGCGAACAGACAAACAAAAATTGCACAGAACATGATTGCTTCCCCCGGTGTGTAATTCGCCATAAAGCCTTCCCCCTTTTAAATTGCCCTTCTCTGCACCCCGTTCGTCAGCCCCATTTTCTTCGCCGCCCTAAGAAAATATTCGTATTTTTTCTGCAAGGCAATGATTTCGTAAATATAGCTGTCGATGAGGCTCTCATCCGTCACATCCTCGAACGCACTTTGGGCACATTCCAGCTGTAATTGAATCCGCCGCAGGGTGGAAAGGATTTCCTCTCCTTCCAATTTAAGCCGTTCCCTTTGCATGGAAAAACCCTCCTTTTCCCTTTTAATATAGGCGAAAAAGGGGGTTTTTATTCCAAAAAATAATGGTGCCGACAAAGTCGGCACCGCAGACTGTAGACAAAG
>ULZN01058583.1_pt1 | contig 49932 bp, 51 predicted proteins | sample 1963091 | NCBI WGS metagenome assembly ULZN01 (sample SAMEA4835889, study PRJEB28245) | human gut metagenome | biome: gut microbiome; material: fecal sample | place: Denmark | collected 2008 | reverse complement strand
GCTGGAGGTCGTGGGTTCGAGCCCCATCTTGGTCGCCATATGCCTCTGTAGCTCAGTTGGTAGAGCAGCGGACTGAAAATCCGCGTGTCGTTGGTTCGACTCCGACCGGAGGCACCATGACGCTGAAACATCGGCGTCATCTGCGGGCGTAGCTCATCTGGTAGAGCGCGACCTTGCCAAGGTCGAGGTAGCGAGTTCGAGCCTCGTCGCCCGCTCCAAAAACAGAGAAAACGGCGAACCTCGCCGTTTTCTCTTATCCGGTGACATAGCCAAGTGGTAAGGCAAGGGTCTGCAAAACCCTCATTCCCCAGTTCAAATCTGGGTGTCACCTCCATATTCACTCAACGGTATAGATGCGTCTGGCGAAAAGCCGGGCGCATCTATACCGTTTCCGTTCATAAGGAAGTATTTTCTTATGAGAGATTGGTCGCAACCTCTGTTATGGAGGCTGCGGCCTTTTCTCTTTCTGTGATAGATCACGGCCTTGACGATTCTGCGATAGCAAGCATCTCCTTTATGCTGTCTGCTCTACCGCTCCGACCATCCGCATCAACGGCGAGGATATGCCGCAGCAAGTGGTCAAGTCCCGCTTTCTCAAGCTGAATAGCAGCCACATAGAGTACGTTCTGGAAGCATAGTGAAAGTGGGGGCACTTTCTGCCCCCACTCAGGAAATATTGCTAAAATACAGTTTAGATTTATCATACATACAAACAGGAATTTGTTTTATAGAGGTCTTTGCAAATACACCATATCTACAAGGTGGACACCACACTCATATATCGGGTGATCATAATGATCCGTAAAGAAATTTGGCACGGTATGCGAGCGTACAAAGCCACATTTTTCATAAAAGGGTATCGTCAACGGGCTGTCGCCGGTTCCCACTTGCAGTATCGAAAATTGTCTGCGGTATTTTTCAACAAGAAATTCAATCAGCGCTTTGGCATAGCCTTTTCGCTGAAATGGGGGAACTGTAGCGATATTCTTAATTTCAAGTATTCCATTTCCTTCGTCCGTTACGACACACTCGCATTTCACTCCGTCATCATCAAGAACATACATTTTACCATTATAGAGATAACGGTCAACCATATCTTCCTGCTCATCCGCCAACAGGAGCAAATCAAGATATTGTTTTTTGCTTTCTGTAACTTCTACAATTCTCATCAATCACACCTGCAAATTCCGACTTATCAGACTCTTTTTTCGACTAAATCATCTTAAAATGCTTCAATACCTCCACAATTGCTCTCTCCTTATCCTCCGGGCACTGTGGTTGCCTACTATCTTCATTTTTAGGTAAATTATAATTCTTCCCAACCTCAATTCTGCATTTTCTCTTTACCTGCGAAATATACAGATTGGAAACCTTCATGCCGGCATTATGTTCAGCCACATACTTCTTTATCTCATCATATGTTGCCTTAGTCTCTGCAGATGTTATATCCATATCATCAAGTTCAATCGTGACATTAATGTAATCATCCGGCTTTTGTTTTAGTTGGGACAAAAGAACCACTGTCTCCACATGGGTCGAGACAATGGCTGAATGTCCGCAGTGCATGGGAATAAATCATATGCCGGTGTACGGGGGAACAAATAGGTCATACTCTTCATTTTTGTATGATTGCAGAGTAGTCTTTTCTTTCATGAAAAAAGAGAGATCACAGCGCCGGAGAAGCTTTCTAACAGGGTCATTGCCATTGCCCTACGGAGTGAACTACTGCAACGTATTCATATTTTTTCATTGCATAACACCTCCAACTTCAAATCTATGAATTGTTCTCACTTTACTGCCCGTTTTGTCATTTTCGTCATCATTTTTCCGATGTAAAGAGGATGCCGGTAAGAAAACTTTATTTGAAGAGGCTGAAGTACGGAGTGGCAAATCACAAATTTTTTCGACCAAATATGTTCGGCTAACCCGTGTCCGACTTTCCGGGCATCTGCTTTGAACTCTTTCGGTATGGGAAGACCCGAAGCAGTATCGGTATCCGTCAGCGGAGGATGGAATAGGTGAAAGGAAATTCCATACTCCTCATTCTCGATTTCCAGACACTTTGCCAGTGATTCAATCGCCCCTTTTGTCGCCGCATAAGACGAGATATTTTCAAATCCCGTAACGCCGACGCCGGAGCTTGTAAAGATGATGCGCCCCTCCTTCTGCTCGCGCATATACGGCAAAACGGTTTTCGCAAGTCTCAACGCGCCGAAGAAATTGACGTCCATGACATCCCGGTAAACATCATAATCACTATCTGGCTCACTCATAAAAGTGCAGCGGCAGGCATTATGTATTGCAATGTCAATGCTTCCAAACCGCCCGGCAGCCTGCTTTACTCCGTTTTCAATATCGGAAAGCCCCCGCGCATCCACAACGATTCCACATAGGTGTTCCATTCCTCTCATTTTCTCATTCGTGCTTCTTCCCGAAACACATTCCGATGACCAGCCCAGTGAGCATCCCCACAGACAGGGTGACGCCGATGTACTCCGGAAAAATGGCACCAACGGCTGCCCCGAAGCACATCCCCAGGCTCATCCCCATGGCCTCATAGCCGTTTTCCTTTTCCTGCTTCTTTTTTCTGCCCGTCCGGCGAAGAACACCGCCAAAGCGATCCCGGCCACCACCAGCGGCACCGCCGCCATCATAAAGTCACGCATAAATTTTCACTCCCTTTTTCTTTTAAGACACCACTGCGCAAAGACCGCCTGACGGCTTTGTGAGGGGGTGCCTTTATTAGATCATTATCAAGGCATTTCGAGTTAAGAAGTATCTTTCCTCCATATTCTTGGCCGAACCGTGCCGTTACTGTAAAGGATAAAAAACAATAGGAACTCGTTTTTTCTGAATTCGCCGTTTGCGATCAGAACATCCTGCACAACACCGCTCAGTTTGATCTGAAAGTCTGTTTCGCTATATCCGTTCCGCCCGTAAAACGCTTTGCGTCTTTTCCTTATTTCAATGTCCGGGGAGGTATCCTCACACGGTTCAATGGAAACGATGAGCTTTTTCTCCGGGTATCTGTTCCTGATTTCCTTTAAGATTGCGCTGCCGTACCCCTCCCCACGAAGGCTCTCGTCCACCGCCAGAAACATGAGAAACAAAAGTTTGCGGTTGACAGCGAAATACGCAAACCCACAAGGGGTATCTCCGTCATAAAAGCCCCAAAACTGTGTGTTCCATAGCTTGGACATCAAAACCATCAGGAAGAACGGCATTCTCTCATTTTTGGGGAATGCGTCAAAATAGATGCGCTTGATATCCCGGTCGCTCAGTCGCCGCTCTTAACGCAAAACCGCATCGATCAACACCTACTTTCTCTAAACTCCATCTTGTAACTCCTGTCTTTCTCCTTTATCGCCGCCCAAGATAGTGCAGTGTATGCCGTTTGTATTCCCGGTACGCCGTGCCGAATGTTTCCTCCAGATACCGTTCCTCCTGCAAAATCTGTAAATGCAGCATCACAATGGCAAACACCGTAAGCGGCACGGTCAGCAAGTTACAGTACATTAGCATCACACCGATATACATGAGGTCAAAGCCGAGAAAGGCCGGATTGCGGCTGTACCGATAGATGCCGGATGTGACCAGCTCTGTGCGATCCCGATCCGGGATGCCCGCCCTCCAGCTATCCTTCATGCTGAGAACGGAAAGGAGAAAAATCAAATCACCGAGCATCCCGGTGACAAACCCGGTAAAGCGCGCCTTTGCCGCAAGGCAGCTCCAGCCGAACGCTATGGACACAAGCTGCGCGATCACAACGGCCAGCGTAGCAATGCTCATCAGCAGCTCCACCGTGTGAATGGACGTTTCTTTTCGCCGTCCAATTTGCCGCGTCCGGATGCCGCAACGCTTCTGCGCCAGCATCTTGGCAAAATATATGCCGTAAAACACTGCCAGCACAAAAAGGGCAAGCAGGGGATACGATAAACTGTACCGCGCCCAGAATTATCTCAAACTGTGCGGAACCCTCTCCGCTGATAAAGGCGCAGAAGTCATGTCAATCTTTCCGGCTTCGCAGTCTGCGATCATGCGGTTGAACTCGTCCCGCTTTCGGGTGTTGGTACCAGAAATACCGTCGTCAGCCACTGTCAAGTGAGGACTAAATATTTTTTGAAGTTTTTTGTTATGGAGCGTCGATATGCGTTTCCGCCTCTTTCAGCATTGCTTCCAGCTCATCCCGGAAGTTCAGGTTAATTTCCAACCGGGCACCTGGGTACACCACCACATCTGTGATGTTGGCGTTCATCAGGCTCCCATTGGGAACTGTGATTCTCTTATTATCCAATGTCAGAATGACTGTGTAGAATAAAGTCACTTCTTTTACGACACCTTCTACGCCTGCTGCAGAAACATAATCCCCCTGGTGAAACGGCTTGAAAATCATCAGCATAATGCCGCCGGCAAGGTTAGAGAGCGCACCCTGTAAGGCCAGACCAATAGCAACACCGGCCGAAGCCAATACAGCAACAACAGATGCCATTGGGACACCCATGATACCGATGATAGAAATGGCGAGGATCGCGTACAGGCCAGCTTTTAAGAAGCTGAGAATAAAAGTGCGGACCGTTCCCTCGATCTTATCCATCATCTTGCTCTTCCCAAGGAACTTCAGAACGCTTTTGATCAGGATATTTCCGATAATCAAGACAAGCAGTGCAAGGATAATTTTCCCGCCTGCGGCTGTAGCCATTGCGGCTAAGTTCGTAATGATGGCTTGCATAATGTTTTCTCCTTTCGTTTTCTGCGTACCAACCGGGCTTTACAGAGCATGAATAACAGCACAAGACCGGTAGTCACTGTTCACACAACCGCCTCCTTCCCTGGACCCCAGCATTCAGGTTATTCCCCAGCAAAGACATCCGCATGGCCGCAGATAATATTTCACCTTTGTTATGGTAAATGGAATCAAGTCTCAGTTTTGCTTGAATTGGTTGCATGTACAGGCTTTTTCTGATACGTCTGATAATACCATTCCAAAAATTCGCCATAGATGCGATCCTCCGCTTTTTTACGGGCATCAACCGCATCCTCTATCCGTGAAAACGACCCAAGGTTATAGTTTTTTCCCTTAAAACCAATTTGAGCTGTCCACTTTTGAGTTCTGCGGTTGAGGTACACTCCGTTATAGCCACTGCTGTTGTTTTTTAATAGCCGCTTTCCTGTTTTTTCAAGCAGGGTGACCGAGGTTCCATCAACAAACTTCATATTGGTTTTGATGATACTGTTTTGCAGACATCCACAGCTTTTGGTCCTTCCTCCTTGCAGCAGAGTTTGTCCCACAATCGTTTCATTGCCGCAGTCGCATAGGCAGCGCCAGCGATGCATCCCGTCCCGCTTTCCAGCGTATTCCAGCACGGTGAGCATTCCAAACCGCTTGCCGACATAATCCTTCAGCGGCGGATGGCTCAGGCAACCGCAACTTTTCTTATAGCCGCACAGGAGTTGGTGGGTGGCGGCAAGACATTGCTTCCCGCAGTCGCATTGACACAGCCATTGTGTTCCACCCTGCTTGTCCAGCTGGGAACTTGGCTCCAGACATACCAAGCGTCCAAATCTCTGACCCGTTAAGTCTTTCTGGCCGGGCTTCACCTTTGTCTCACAGCCGCAGTCCCGTACAGTGCCTCGCTGGAGAGTGCGGGTATCCAATTCAATAAAGCCGCCGCAGTCGCACATACAATTCCAGATGGTGTATCCGTTTTTCCTCTGATCGGTAGGCGCTACTACTGTTAGTTTGCCAATACGGAAACCAGTCTCAATTCTTGGTTTTTTTGTTTCCGCCATGGATCTTTGACCACCATCCCTTCCATCCCCGCTTTTTCTCTTTCCTGTGGGGAGCTGGTATATCGTCCTGCTTCAGCATTTTTTCGCATTCTGTGCAGATTTGACGGCCCTCACATATCGGAGCGCCGCAGCAAACGCAAGCATCTTCCCAACGCAAAAAATGCTCCTTGTTCAAATTATTCCTCCTCCAGCTCAAAGCGAATTGTCACACGGCTTTGACCGCCCACAGTACAAGTGAATAAAGTCAAGTCCCACTCTCCACTCTCCATTGCGTCAATGGAGGTTGGCAGCAGCGTCTCCCGTTCCACCATTTTGTAGGTGAATACATTTCCGTCCATATCCGTGAAGGTGGCAATATCGCCCTCCCAGAGATTCTTTAAGGTTCCGAAATGGGAAGTATAGTTGTGGCCGCAAATAATCAGGTTATTCAAATAGGCAGACCCACTGTACCGGCAGGGAGCAGTTTTCAGATTGGGATAATTCCACTCACTGATAATCGGCAGCTCAAGCTCCAAGGCTGGGATTCTTAAAACACCGATAAAGTCTATTCCGTTGATGGTTTCCACTGGCATTTCCATATTAGGGTATAGAACATAGTCCGGAATAACAGTCCGCTCGTCACGCAATAAAGGGGCCGGTTCTTCTGTTGCGGCCGTGGGGATTTCTACGGGTGGTTCGGTGACCAGGTATTCCTCAATATAATTTACTGCCTGACTGGATGCTTTCTCTGCCCGCAGTTCATCGTACAGATTGAAAGCTGTTATAAAAAGGGCCGCTGCAATCAGCAGCAGCCCAATCGTAATCATCAGTAAACCGTTTTGGTTTTTACTGTTCTTTTCTTCAATTCTCATCCGTCAACCCCCTGCGGCGAATCAAACCGATGATAACAAATAACAGTCCAACGGCAATCATTACCGGCACCGGCCACCAGAGTTGACCGGTTTGAGGTAGCGTTGGCTTACCGGGGAAAGTGGGGGTGTTAGGCGTAGACGGCGTGGTGGGCGTGGGATCATAGGTATTTGTCACCACGAATGTGATGCCTTCCCGTGCGACCTCAACGGTGTAGCCCTCTAATTCTTTCTCTACCACCGTCCAGGTATAGCGGTCGGAGAGTTTTGCCCATGTATACCGCCAATCATTCGCCGCGTTCAGCGTTACAGTATCGTATACCTTTCCGTCACGAAGTAGCTGAATCATCACTTCTTTGGGGCGGGCTTTTTCATAACCGTCGTCCTCCCAGACTTTCAAAACCTTCCGACTAATAGTCGCATCATCCGGGGTATCCGGGATAATAGAGGAATCATACTTTGCGTTGACGGCTACATTGCAAATCCAGTCGTTATTTTCCTGATTCAGTCCCGGAAGCATAACCATAAATGGAGCGGGATCATATCGGTATCCGTTCTGTGTGTGCCGCTGCCCCAATACCAGATAAAGTCCCGTTTTCAGGCTCTTTCCGGCAGTTGGGAAGGAAACCACGCCCTTGTCATTGGTTTTTCCGCGATCCGTGGGGGAAATATTGTCCCGCAACACATATCCCTCCAGAGTGGACGCCAATGCGCGCCATGCTTCATCATCTCTGCCTTTAATCTGGACGTTGAATTGAGCAAAGTTCTCAGCCACGGTCAGTTCACCGTATGCATTCACTGTCGCAACAAGATAGATGTTGAAAACTGCACCGGACAGCGGCGTTCCGTGATCCTGATACGTAATTGTGAGACCAACATCCTGATCCAGGTCAATACGCCCCGCAGCAAGCGCGGAAACAGGCAAAAGCATGAAAACCAGCAATAAACTCAGGCAAATGGAAATCAGCCGTTTATTCATTTTCATCAGAGTCACCTCCTGTTTCTTTCTTTGATTTTTTCGGCAGCAGTAAAATCACCAGCAGAATCAAGAGCATGGGAATCGCCACAATGGGTGCCACCAGCAGCGGCTCGATTTGCATGGCATCCGCCGTAATGCGGCTGGCCTGCGCCTCCTCCTGGTTTTCGATCCGGTGGCCCCGGACCAGCAGGCGGTGTGAGTTGATTCCATAGGGGGTACAGGTTACCAGGGTGCAGTAATCTTTTCCTTCCTCGATTTCCAGGTCATCCAGCTCATACGGAAGCACAATGCGGATTTGATCCACTTCATAAGTCAGGGTTTCATCCAGAACCCGCATCAGGAAGGTATCGCCTATCACCATCTTGTCCAGATCCGTAAAGAGCCGTGCGGACGGCAAGCCACGGTGTCCGGACAGGACACAGTGGGTCCCACTGCCGCCAACCGGCAGAGAAGTACCCTCGATATGGCCTACCGCGATTTGTAGAATCGCTTCATCCGTGCCGTGATAGATTGGCAGGGAACAGTTAATGGAGGGGATTTCAATGTATCCGATGATGCCATTGCCGGAGACATTCAGCAGGCTTTCGTATTGCGCCCGTTCCTCGTCTGTCATATCATACCGGTCGGCTTTATCGATCAGAGATTGATTGTACGCTTGTGCATCTGCCCAAAGCTGTTCATAGGTGTCAGAGTCGATTTCTGCCACCTGCTCCGCGTAAGAAGCGATGGCGTGAGATTGGTGCAAAGAATTCCAATAGTCGCTGACTGTGGGATACAGCAGCAAGGACAGCCCTGCAAGAAGGATGAAAATCAGGAATAATGTAATGAGATTACTTGTTCGTTTCTTCATGCAGGGATCTCCTTGCTGTTGTATGCCGGGGAGGCGGGGACCTCCCCGGTTAACAACAGATCAATACTTCAAAATCTTAGGATTGTGCTTACTTCTCCGCACCGCTCATGCGCTTCTTGGTTACCAACAGCACGACAGCAGCCAGAACCAGAACGCCGCCCAGCACATAGAAGATGGTGGTGCCGATGCCGCCGGTGCTGGGCAGCTTGGAGCCGGACTTGTTGACCACGGTGGTGGTGATGGAACCGGCCGTCAGATCAACGGTGCCCAGGTCGATGTTGACGCTCTCGCCATCCTTCATTTCGGTCTGCTTGTTGCCGTTCGCATCGGTCAGATAGGCATTCAGAGTTTTCAGAGTAGGGGCATCGGCAGTTTCACCATGGGTAGCCTCGATGACGAAGTAGATGGGGTCAATGGTATTGTAGCCGACGGGGGTCTTGGTCTCAGTCAGTTTGTACTGGCCATCGTCCAGGCCGGAGAAGGTGAAAGAGGTGGTAGTCTCATCGACAGCGAATTCCTTGACCGTTGTCCAGGTGTCTGCATCACCATCTTTGCCCTTGATCAACTTCTCCAACTTAAAGGCAGCGCCGGTCAGAGGCTTGTTCTCGCTGTCCACCTTGTTGATGATGGTCTTGTAGGTAAACACGATGACGACATCCTTCGGGGTTTCGCCGGTCTCGTTGTTGCCTTTTTCAGACTTGTTGGGGTTGTTGGAGTATTCAAGATAGACCTCGTTGGGGTTACCGGCGGAGCCGAGAACGGCATTTTCATTCAGCTTTGCGGTGTACTCCACGGTGATCACAGAGCTGTTGCTCGCATCCAGAGCCTTGACATCATCGCAGGAGACGGTCAGCGTGGTGGTGCCGTCGGCGTTGACGGTGGCAGTGACGGCAAATCCATTGGTCTCGGTGCCACCAATATAGACCTTGGCATCATTGTTGTAGGTCAGGCCCTTGGACAGGGTATCGTGGAACACGACCTTGTAGGTGGTGTAGGAGGAGACATTATCCGCCAGAGTGGCTTTGAGCTGGAAGGGAATGGAATCGCCAATGTCATAGTCGGCGGAATCCTGCCAGTCGGTCTTGGTGGTGTCGGTGGAGTCGTTGATATCTTTAACCTTTTTCTGCACTTCGGGGACATCGGACTTAGGCGTAGCGGTTACATTGCCCACAACCTGTATGATGTATTCGGTGTAAGAATCGTTGTCGCCGATCAGGGAACCGTCCTGATCCTTGACCAGATAGTAACCGGCGGCCAGGCCGGAGATGACATACTTGCCATCGGTGACGGTGTTAGCGGAACCGGCAGCGGTGGTCAGATAGGGAGCGACCGCCTTGGCAAACGCTTTGGCATCGGCCTCGGTTTTCAGCGTTTCCGCCTTTGCGGCAGCGTCACCCAGCGCGGTCTGGCCCGCTTCGCTGACGCCGGAACCCCAGACGATGTTGGACAGGACCTTGTTCCCGGCTTCATTGGTGGCCAGGTCGCCGGTGAAGATCTGATATGCCTCGTAGGTGTGGCCTGCAGTGGAGTTATTGATGGTAATGGAATAGGTGGTGGACTCGTCCGCGAAGGCGGTGACAGCGAGGCTCAGCGCCATGACCAGTGCCAGCAGGAGGCTGGCAAGTTTTTTGCTGTGCTTCATTGTTTTGTTTCCTTTCTGCTTTTGAATTTCTGGGTGGTATATGTGGTATATATTTTTGCGCTCAGGAGAATGTGGATTCCCCCTTCCTGCGCTTGCTATGGGTATACAACAAGATCGCCGCTGCGAGCATCAGTGTCAGTCCTCCGATGGTAAACATTCCGATCCCTCTGCCTCCGGTTTCGGGAAGCACAGGATAGGAAATGTTGTTGGTCACAGTCACATTGCTCTGTGCGGTATCAATTGTCACCATGGCACTATCCGAATAAGAGACCTTGAACTGATTTCCATTCACAGTTCCGACCCGTTCGTTCAGGATCGGTTTCCCGGCATCATCCAGCTCGAAGAGATAATAGATTTCCCCCAGTACCAAATTGGTAAACTTTGCCGTTTTGGAACCGCTGTCACCATCTGCAAAGGAAATCGAGACGGTCTGCATGGGGTCTCCCACAGGATTAGGCGTATCATAGAGGCCAAAGCGGTAGGTTCCGCTTACCGGGGACGCTTCGCCCTCCAGTCCGGCAAAGCACTTTGTGACACTGGCCTCGCCCCGTCCGTTGCCCATGCGAAATTCGTATGTATCACTTTCGTACCACACATCCACACCGTCCGGGTATTCGGGGTAACTGTCGTCATCATTCGCTTTGGCAACAAGGAAGTAATGGGGAGCTGCGTCCAGCACATAGCCATCCGGTGCCTTCGTTTCGACAATTCGGTAGACTGTGTTGTACGCCATAAGCGGATCAGCTCCGAACGCAAGCACGCCATTGGCATCCGTTGTTCCGGTCCATGTTTTGCCCTCTGTTGGCGTAAAGGTGCCATTGTCCATGGTCCCCTCTGCCATTTCGAATTCTGCACCGGGCAGCCGGGTGGTGACCGAACCGCTGTCATACTTGATGATCTCCACAGTCGGTGTCGAGGAGCCAACGGCGGTTCCACCGGCAGCATAGGCGTAATCATCGTCAATTATGGTTCCGGACGAGGTGGAGGCATAGCCCCCCCAGTGGGCATCATTGCGGATCGCTACTTTTACCCCCGGCTTTACCTGCACTCTTGCTTTGTAGCTTATGGTGATGGGGACGCCGTCAGGAATAGTGATACGAAGGGTGCTTCCCTCTACCGAAGCGGTATAGGGGACGGAGGCTCCGGTATTGGTATTCGTTACCGTAATGGATGTGGGGTCCAGCTGTAAGGTCTCACTAAGCGTATCCACCACTGTCAGATAGTCCGTACCCGCCAGCAGATCTTCCCCAAGGCTGTTTACCTGAATCGTGAACGGGAGTGTTCTGGTCCCTGTTTCCACCGTCTTTTTCAGCGTGGAGGTGGAAACATTAACAGATTGAGAATCAATGTCCCGCTGGCGGCCGTCCTCCCCGTAAAGGATAACCTGATTGTTAAACTGCTTTTCCTCGCCGCCCAGCAGGACAGCGGGGTCTGTGACACGGCAGACGATCTGGAAAGTAACCGCACAGTTATTTACAACCCTTCCCGCCACCAGATTGTCCACATCCCATACAAGGGAGTTTCCATCGGTGTAGTAGTACGCTGTAACGGAATTGGCCGTTGTCATATGTTCGGTGTAATCCGCACCGAGATCGGTGAGCCGGGGAACAGTTGTATTCTGAGCCTGGCTGCCACGTGACAGAACCCGAAGATAAGCAAGCTCCATACCGTCGGGTATGGTATCTTCCAACCGGTACCTGCCGGACAGTTCGCCGGCATAGTTCACGGTTATCTCCCATGAAACAAACATACCCGGTTGTCCAAGCTCCTGGGTCAGAATGGTTCCCACATTTCCACTCGTGGTTTCCTGAATTGATTCACCGTTAAACTTGAATACGGCACCGACTTTTTTCCATAGATTGGTTCCCTCATACAGGATATCTTCCGCCCTGCCCCGCTTAGTCCAGTTTTGGCCATCATCGCTCGTCCTGAGATAATTGCGATAATAGAGCGGATTACCAAAGAAGGGGTGGGGTGGAAGGAACGCAGGAGCAGTTTTAATAAAGATATACAGAGATTTCCCATCCAAAGGCAATGTCTTTTCCATCTTTACTGTGACATAAGAATAATCCTGGGTTTTCTCGCCAATAGCATACTCTACAGAATAAAAATCGTTTTCAACTTCAGTCAACTGGCCGCTGTTCAGAGCCGCGTTCAAATCGGTGAATCTCGTCAAATCACTTTCCGACAAGGGACTGGTATAGAGGCCAACCAGAGAATCCGCACGGATAAAGGAATAGTCAGAACCAGTTTGCAGATAGTCCTGCATATAAGTTCCTGCACGGACAGAATCCCCATCCACCTTGATCGCCCAATATAGGGTTCCCTTTGAATAGCTTCCCGAACTGCTTGTGGGACCCTCGTAATACCAGGAGAGCTTCTTTGCCTCGATGGTATTTCCACCTTTCAGAATTACGTCCTTGGAAACCGTTACTCCGGTCAGCGTAAAGGGGTCTCCGGTTCCGGGAATGATCTCGCCGGAGAGAGTAAAGCTGTTTTTGACAATTACCGCGGCAGTTCCCTCAACGGTTTTCGGCTGAGCGTAATAGCTGAGCCGGTAGGAATAGTTGTTCCCGGTCAACCCAAGCTGTGCCATGGTGAAGTTGAAGCTGGTATTGCCGTCTACCTTGACCCACAGGGTATTGACAACACTGTTTCCATTTTTAATATCCAGCGCTTCCACCTTCACATAGCCCACAAACTGCATATAGGTGCCGTTGAGTTTGTCTGTCATGCTGGCGGAGGTCACGTTCCAGTCGCCCAGTTCGTTGACCAGAACCGTATATAGGTAGCTTCCGGCAGGGGCGGTGAAGTTTTCCGGCGGATTGATTTCCTCAACGGGCTCTGTTCCGGTGGCGTCAAAAGCCCGGCCGCTGATGGAAATATCAATGTCCTCTGTCAGCGCTTCCCCCACAAGTTTTTTTGCCCAATGGGAATACTGCAGAAATTTGGATTGCTGACTGGTTGCGAGATAGTCAAAGTCATCCTTCTTCGCGTTGTCGGAAAAAGCTTTGACGCTGTTATTGATGTACAGCTCCTTACCACCCGCCGCCGTCAGCGCTTCCAGCCCGACATGGACCTGATACTGGATGGTGAGGGCTTCTCCGGGAGCAAGATCGCCAAGAACCGCCGAGAACCCTTTGCCGTCCTCGTGCATAGTGGGCGTAAGGGCGGTGCCTGTCCCGCTGGCACTGGTTCCAATAAAGTACAGGAAAGAGCCATCCACATAATTCATGTAGGGTAGATACGCCTCGTTCGTCGGTTTTTCCGGGTCATTCAGGCAGTCATCAACCCGTACATTTTTCAGCGTAAACAGATTGCCCTTATTCGCCTGAGCCACCACCGTATAGGCGATGGTGTAACTTCCCTCCTCATTGCGGACCGGGCTTTCGGCAGTCTTTTTCAGATTCAGTCCGGCCTTGGGCTCCAGATTCGCCGTAGAATTTTCTTTGGGGTACTGGGCGGCATAAGCCTGAGCTTCGTTGGAGATCAGTTTCTCTTCGCTGTTCTGAAGATAGGTGTAGTTTTCTCCCAGCTTTACCCGGTAGCGGAGTGTACGGGTCTCGTTGCCAGTCATATCTCCGATTTCCCAGACAAGGTCTCCGGAAGCATCGATGCAGACGGTGCCGTGAGCCTTTCCTACCGCAATGGTTTCCCCGGGACTTCCGGTGCTTGTCAGGGTTTCCGCCTCGCTGCCGACCCCAAGGTAACTGACGAAGTCACTGTTTGCGGTAAAGTGATCGACCACCCGAACCTGCGGGCAGCCTTCCTTGCCAGCGGTCACGGTCAGTGTGTACTCCGCATAGTTTCCGTCCTCAGACTCCACAATTTTCGGCGAAACCGATTTTGTGAGGGCGACCGTGCCGTTTTTTGCCGCGATGTCTTCCTCAAATTGGGCAATGATGGTTACATCACCAAGCACCAGTTTCCCCTTGCCTTCATCGTCCAGCGCGGCGGGATCAACCCGGCTGGATACATTGAAGGATCCGCTGATAACCGTGACACTGTTTGCGTTCTGCACTTGCAGCCATTCATCACCGAAGTCAATTGTCAGGATGCCGTTCTCTACGGAAACCGTGCCAATTATTTCGCCATTTTCATCTGTCATATCGCCGTCCTTCGCGGGGTCGAGAAGAAGCTGCGGTAGTTCAAATTGGAGAACGCCTCCATTGGCAAGCAAATCCGAAAGAGGCACATTGGCAAAGTTCGCAGTCAGTTTTAATTTCGCGTCTCCGGGGATAACCACACCGTCAGTGACCGTTATCCATTCTTCACCGGCTGCTTCCCGATAAAAGAGGGTTGCTCCGGTTATGTAGTTGGAAACATCGACAGGTTCTGCAGAATTGCCGGAATTTTCCGCCATCGGCATAATGCTGTCATCCGCTGCCACGGCATCCGTGTCAGCGGAGAGCTCGTCGGTATGCTCTGCCAGCAGACCGTAGCCGATAATTTCCGCGGCATCCGCACGGAAGGATATTTGCGCGACAGCATCGTTATAATCTCCTTCAATAACGGTGAGCGTTCCGGTGTCGGAAACTGCCGATACAAAGCCGGCGAGTTCTGCGCAGCCGTCATAATCCTGATCCAGAAATACAATGTCTCCGCGGAGCGGTGAACAGCTGCCTGCGGCTCTATACAGACCACAATCTGACAGCGCGGAGATCCAATCCTGACAGTATTCCCCGCGGGGTACCGCAGAAGCAGGAATTTGCGCATAGTTCAGGCAGAAAGAAGCGAACATCCCGCTCCAGTCTCCATAGGGATCACCATACCACTGGCCGTACCGGGTGATCCCCTTCACTTCACCATCTTCGGTGACGATATAGTTCTGGATGCTTTCCTCATACCCAAGCTGGGTCTGCGCGATGGAGACAATATCGTCTGCCCAAATACCAGTCAGTTCAACACCCGAAACACTGCGTTCCCATAGGCCAGCGGACTCCAAATCGGCTTCCGGATTGGAATAGCAAGCCAGGGAGTGTTCATGTTCCTCCAGCTGGCAAATCAGAACTCTCTCATAACAGTCGTCTGTATGGACATGAGCCTCTTGCCCGGCAGATTCAGATGATTCGCCTTCCGGGATATCACAAATTAAAACCTGTTGTGTTTCAAAGCACTCGGGCCCATGGAGGTGTGCGCCTTCGCTTTCAGCCAGCCCACAAATGTACGATACAACAGTTTCATAGCAATCGGTTGTATGCTCATGTTCCTCAGAGCAGACGAGCCGTTGCTCTGTTTCAACGCAACTCTCGTCATGGACGTGGCCAGCAGACTCCTCCTGATTGCAAATAAGTACCTGCTCCTTGTTATAACAATCATCTGTATGTATATGGCCATCATTACTCAGCTCGTCATATCCGCAAACCAACTGCATTTCGTAGCAGCTATCGCCATGCTGATGCTCTTCGATGCCACACCAGGCTGCCTGTTCCATGGTAATCGCAGGCAGAATTAACATATAGGTAGTAACAAAAACCACAACACACGCCAGGCTGCCAACGATTTTCTGCCACAGGCTCCGACGTTCTCGTTTTTTGGCATAGGCGTCTGCCTGCGGCAGGATTCTATTCTGCATATAATATCCCCCTCGGGTTATTCCACTGGGCCAAAGCAATTCAATGGCCAAACGCGGAATAGTATTTTTCCGACAATTTGCTCCTGGGCTACACAGCCCACCGCAGTACTGCGGGAGTCTACCGATGTGGAACGGTGATCTCCCATCACAAAGAATTTTCCGTCAGGTACTTGATATGGCAGTTCGATATTACAGTCTCCAAATGCCTTGTCAGCAAGGTAAGGTTCGTTCAACGGCACGTTGTTTACAAAAACATTACCGTCCTTATCAATATCGACCCATTCGCCCGGACGGGCGATCACGCGCTTCACCAGAATCTTGTTGTTATAGTAGAAGGAAATCACATCTCCAGGTTCAAAATCTGATGTCTTAACAGAGAAAATAACTTCTCCATCCTGCAAGGTTGGAGACATGGAGTTTCCGTATATTTGCAGAACTGGAAGCCACAAAGTAGCTACGAGCACGGCTACAGCTGCTACGGTAATCAATGTGAAGATAGTACTTCTCAGTACTGAACGATACCGGTGCTTGTATTTAACCCTCTTGAGTTCGCCCTCCAACTGTTCTATGGTAGGCGGACTCTCTATTATTTTCTTCTTCATGTTTACTTGCTTCCTTTGGAAAAAGCTGTCAGCAGTTCCCGAAGCCCAGCCTGATCATCAATGAGTTTTTGAATCCTGACCTGTGCGTCTCTCCAGGCTCGAGCGGCAGCATCTTCAGCCTCTTTCGTCATCCTTGCGCATTTCTCCGTTGTGGCTGCCTCCATTGTCCGGCATTTTCTTTCGGTTTCCGCGAGAAGCGCGTTGGCCTTTTGGGTGCTTTCTTCTTCCAATTGCCTGCAAATCTGTTCCTGTCTGCCGCTGAGCGCCCGGATATTCTCCAAGTATTGCTCGGCCGCTGCCTGGGCAGACTCAAAAACCTGATTGATCTGCATGGACGCCTCCGCTATAGAGCCAGCTTGGTCAATCTTGAACTGGCGGTCGGAAAGCTGTCGCGCCAGTTCCTCAACCTGAGCCCGCAGCCGGTCGTTCTCCCGGCTCTGTTCCAGCAGCATTTCCAAAAGGGCACTGCGGCTCAATTTTTGCAATTCTTTATCGGTCAAAGGACACTACCTCCTTTATATGGCATCTCGATGCTCCTTCTTTTTGAGATAGGGAGCAATTGATGCCAAGGTGAGCGTAAAACAATGTGTACGAGTCTCATCATTGTCGGAGAGTTCCCCACTGTATACTTTCATGGCCATGTTCATCATGTTGTCCAGAATATACTGCAGAAGAACTTGGACATTTGCATCCGCTTCAAAACATCCACGAATTGCTTCCGCAAGCGGCAGAAAGCGTTCCTGATGCTCAGCCTTGGAACACTGTTCGTAATACGTTGAATAATAGTATCGAACGTAAAACTGAATACTCTCCTGATGCTCCATCATGTAATTCCAGAGCCGAAGCCAGATCAACCGGCATCGGGTTTCTGTGTCTTTGATTGCGTCATGGACGGAAGAAAAAACGCTCAGGAACTCGGATGCAAGTATGGAGTCCTCCCTTGAAAATGAAGAAACAAAAAGATCGTCCTTATCCTTAAAGTGTTGATAGATATAAGGATTCGGGATCTGGCAATCCGAGCTGATTGTACGAATGCTCGCTTTATCCAAACCGTCACGGGCAATCACACGAACTGTACTGTCAATCAGCGCAGTTGCTGTATCCCTAACTTTCTCCATCAAAGGTTTCCTTCCTTGGAGTTTCCGCGTAGCAAATGCTATTTTGAATCCAAAAAATTTTGCAAATTCAGGCGAAATCATATCCTGATTTTGCATTATGATTGGTTTCATGAACAATTGGAACTCTGTTGTCTCATACTCATCTGTACTTTCGCAGAGTTCACAACTCTATTTATGGTAGTTATACCATGAGAGATGACAAAAATCAACAGGGTGGGCGAAAATTCTTCATTTTCCCCCTCCGCTCGACTTTGATTTCTTGAGAATTCGACACGAATTGCAGCGACTGGATGAAGTTCAAGAAGGGCGCAGAATCGTATCGCCGTCAAAATTCTTGTCAGGAAGCTGGGTGTTCATGATTTCGCGTTAAAATAGCCGTGCTTAAACAACTGAAGGAGGTTTTTTATGTCAAAAAAGGAGAAAACATCTATTAGAGAAAAGATGGAAGATGGGAAGCCAGATATATCAAGGGCTGCTCTACAGAAGGCAAAACCGTATACGGATACTGTTACGGGAAAACGTACCGGGAAGCAAAAGCGAAAGTGACCGACGCAAAAGCGTATCTGACACAGAAAACGTATGTCCCGGGGGTGGGCGGTCGAAGATGTCTTGCCAGCTACTGTGACGAATGGCTGCAGCTGAATCGAAGCAAAGTGAAGGAGTCAACCTATGTCAAATACCTATCCATGCTGGAAAAGCATGTCAAACCCAAACTGGGCAGCTACTATATTCACTCGCTTTCTTCTTTACTGGTTGAGCAGTTCTCACATGACTTGCTCTGCAAGGAGAAATTGTCCCCGAAAACGGTGCGGGATATCTTAATGATGCTATACTCGATTCTGAAATATGTTGCTCGACAGGTGCCGACGATGTATCACATTGAAATTGTATACCCGAAAGACGCGAAACAGGAAATGCGCGTTTTGACAATCGAAGAACAGACGCGATTTACCAACTATCTTTTAGCGGATATGGATGAAATCAAGTTTGGCACATTGCTGGCTTTGATGACAGGTATGCGGATCGGAGAAATCTGTGCCCTTCGATGCGGAGATGTTGACCTCCATGAAAAAGTAATTCATGTACGCAATACCATGCAGTGAATTAAGGATACCAGTGCTTATGGAGAAGCAAAAACCAAGGTTGTCATTACGGAACCCAAAAGTGAAACATCCATCCGAGATATCCCTTTGACAGACTATGCGGCGGAGCTTTGCAGACGTTGGAAAGCAAAGAACTCCGCCGCTTATCTTTTGACAGGATCTGAGGATCATTTTATTGAGCCGCGATGCCTCCAGTACAGGATGAAGCAGTATACAAAAGCGTGCGGTCTGGAGAACGTCCATTTTCACACCTTACGCCATACATTCGCTACCCGCTGTGTAGAGGTGGATTTCGAGATCAAATCGCTGTCTGAGATATTGGGCCATCCCAGCCCAACTGTGACTTTGGAACGGTATGTTCATTCTTCCATGGAGCTGAAGCGCAGCAACATGAATATGATTGTTTCTTTGGATTGATGCTTCTCGATGAAATCAAGGGCGTCTTCAAAAAATGCCCTGATTTCCGCCCGTTTCTTACCCTTGAAGAACTCCGGGCTGGCCGTAACCAGCGCCTCCACCACTCGGACGCTATCCTTTCTGGTACGACATGAATGCCACGCGCGGACCGTCAATGAGCTGGAACTGCAGAGGGTTGTAGTTGCCGCCCTAAACGAGCTGCTGGGCGACCGGGAAGGATACCAGTGCCAGCTCCAGCAGAACATTGCCGCGGTTATTCACGCATCAGCCACAGCATCTGCAGATGCCATCGATGAGAAGCTGCTGGAGCTTCAGCAGAAGCTTCTCAAGAAGGCCAACAGCAAGGAAGCCTACGATGAGATCGCCGATGAAATTTTCCGGCTCCGGGAACTGAAGCAGCAGACCACCGTTGATACGGTAATAAGAGACGAACAAATCAAGCGTATCACAGCACTTCAGGATTTTATCCGAAGCCAGCCTGCCGAACTGACGGAATTCGACGAAGTGCTGGTCCGGCGCTGGTTCAAGCAGATCACGGTTTATGAGGACCATTACACGGTCGAGTTGAAATCCGGCCTTAAAGTGGACATAGATGCAGAATAATTGTATGGGAACAGCAAAGCCCTCCTGACCAACATGATTGATGGCTGGGAGGGCTGTTTATTTATTATTTGCTCCAGGGGAGAAAACTAGATATAAAATCAGGTAGTTGGTTTGCATTAAGTAACCATGCAACTATTATCACAGCCGCAATTACTAAACATGCTGTATTTAACGCCTTCACGTTAAAAATTTTTGCATCTTTCTCATTTATAGTGAAGATAAATTTTACGAGAATATAAATAATATTGATAAGAACAAACGCCAGAAAATCAACTATCAATAATAACCTAAATACGCTGACAGATGATATGTTCTGTAAAACCGATGTTGAAAAAGTAATGCCACCTACAAAAGCTAAAACAATAGCTGCGAAAATACCCAGTATTGATATATACTCTTTCTCTACACCTTTAATTTCCTTTTTTAAATTTTCTTTAGCTTCTTCAATACTACTAGCAAAAATATTATTCACATTTTCTATTTGGTGTAGCGCAAGTTGAAAATGGTCATAAATCTTAATTATGATTCTTTTGCTGTCTTCATTTACATTATTATTGTCATCCAAAGAATACAACAGCAACTTCTCTAAGTTGGTTGCAAAAACTCCGCGCTCTTCCATCTCTAGCGAAAAGACAAAACTGCTAATCTCTGAATACAGGATCCGGTCCAACTTATTTGGCGAGGAAATATAAGCATCAATATTTTCTACGGTCTTCTGCGGGGCATACTTCTGCGTTTCTAAAGTTAAAGCTTTACAAATAGCATTTATTTTTCTTTTTGTATTGTTGAATTTTCTCGACTGCTCCAACGACATTGTTGCGTTATCCGTTGTTCGCAGCAGCGCATCCAATTTGTCATCAGCCATTAAAATACTTCCTTATTGCATTTAGTGTAATCTCATTATTTTGATGAGGAACGTAGGCATCAATCCACGGTGATTGCCTATGAGTCAATGATACGAGGTCTGTTGCCGAATAATCAGAAAACTTATCTACAACCTTATTTATCAGAACTTTATCCTCATCCGAAATCACATCATCATTGAATATGATTCTTTTTGACTTCCAAATATCTGTTTCGTCAAAAGAAATATACGATTCAATAGTAGGAATATCTCCACTTCCATATTGCTTGTATTCGTGGTATGCTTCCGGTACAACAGGGCCAAAATCCCAGGCCTCAATTTTTTCATCAAAACAAGGAGCATGGTCTTTTTTGTTCGTTACAAAATAAGCTTGAATGAAATACAGTACTTTCTGAAGCTTAAGATTAGAAATACCATAATCGTTCTCGTTACTATAATTTATCACATGACGACATACATCTAATACATTATAGCCCATTAGCTCATCCTCCTTTCCAAAATACATTATATCATATTTTTCGTGCTTTGTGTGAATTTTTTGGAATTTAATATATCTTCATACTATTTTCTTGTGGCATTGAGTAACGCAAACTACAGCCAGTGTTACTCTATCATAATCGCAGATGCTTAAAGAATAGAATCCTAACACTGGAAATTTTCATTTATGAGAAACCTATTTGAGGGTTCTTCATCGGCTAAAGACTCTTTTTCCCTGAAAAGTAATCCGCACACTCAATTTTACAAACAGTTGGGTGTGCTGAACTGCTGTCAATCTGTGACATCTAATCCACTAACTCAGCTTTTCTGCTCGTTTTCCGTTTCCGCAGATATGTTCTCTCGCACATTTCCGAACAGGTGAGTTAGTGATTTGAATGTCAGCCAATATAGCCAAAAGCACCAGAAATAAGCGGTTTTTCACACTTTATTCCTTAACCCCTGACATCAATACTACGGTCTCCACATGGGTCGAGGAAACAGTATTGATGTCAGATTGTTCCCAATTGTTCTCGGGAACAAATCGACTGACCACTCTTGTCCAAGCTAACATAAATAGTTCTTGGAAACAAGTCAAGAAGCCATAATTTCTTCACTCCTGATTGAGAGAACAAACTGAAATATTATCTTCTTCAACAGCTATTTTGGTTTGTTCTTTTTCAATGTGTGATATGTTACCACAACTTCCGCATCCAGTCTATATTCATTATAGGAGTCAAATTTTTTATCACCATTGATGGTTACCGACTTCACCTCGCCATCATCCGTCAGCCATCCTGTGACAATGTCATATTCCACAACCGTGGTAACATTGACAAATCCGGCATTTTCAGATTCATCTATAACATCAAGGTAATTCATGCCTTTTGCCTCTTTAGATGTCAGTGGAGGGGCATATAATATAATTCCACCGTATGATATACCACCGTAATTCATAAATTTGATGGATATTTTGTATCTTCATCAAAAGAATCGCCAAACATGAGTTTCACTTCTGTGACAAGATTTTCCTTTGTATGAACATTTGAAAAACCAGATTCTTTCAACTTCTGAACCGCCTCTGTGTATTTAAGCCCTTCTAAAGAATCACTCGAATAACCCATCGGAATCAGTTTTTGAATTTCATAATATCCTATCAATGAAAGCACGACAATAACGGAAATTAGGATTGTGATGGCAATACCTTTTCTATGCCTTTTTCTCCAAGCACGCCTGTTCTCGCTGTTAATTCGTGCCTGTTCTCGCCGTTCAGCCTCACGCTGTGCTTCTCGCTCCCGTTCTTCAGCCGCAGCTTTTGCACCAACCGCCATAACTCCGGCAAGTCCTGCACCAATTATTGTACCAAGTGCATCTCCTAAACTACTACCACTCGAATCGTCATCATCTTCGTCATCGTCATCATCTGCATCATATGAGGTTCTGCTTCCCGACGAATCTGTAAAATACCCACTTCCATCGGAATATTTATACCCATCACTACCATCACCACCACGATAATAGCCACTTCCATCAGAGTACTTATAAGCATCCGTTCCATCAGCGCTGCGGAAATATGCACTGCCATCAGAATAAATATATCCATCACTACCATCAGCACCATGATAGTATCCGCTTCCGTCAGAGTAAGTGTACCCTTCACTTCCATCAGCACCACGATAATATCCGCTTCCATCAGAATATCGATAAGATTCTCCGCCCTCATCATCGCCATTTATAAATCCGCAGTCATCGGAAAACAGAAAATCTCTTCCGTTATTCTTCTTTGCCATGTTCTCACCTCGATTTCAGTGTTATTATCTAACCCAATTCTCCATGCAATTTAACGTTGTACCTGCAATCCTTCAGCAAAAGAGCTGTTGTACTTGAGCATATTCTTTCGGGCAACTTTCATTGCCTCCACAGATTCTTCTGCCTTTTTTATAGATTCTGCAATGGCTTTTTTCTCTTTACCCTTTGCAACATCTTTCTTTAATCTAAGTTCCACAAGACCCTTTTCGATTTCTGTAATATTCTGAAGATATTGCTCATACACGCTGTTAGAAAACTCGACATCATGTTCATCATTAAGGAAAATTTCCCGTACAGACGTGAGCAATTTTGCCGATTGCATAATGGTATTTTTCTTACCTAAAAGTCCAGCTGAACCAACAGCACCACCGACTCCGGCACCAACACCTATTCCAAGTGCGGCTCCGCCACCAACGATAGCAATTGTTCCACCAAGCATTCCGGCGCCGCCTGCTGCTATAGCACCTCCACCAAGATATGCAAGGCAGGCGCTGGTCAATGCCGCACCACTAAGCCCGGCAAAATTTGAACCTACCAATGCCACAGCAATAGGACCCGCAAAGGCACCCGCAGTTGCAACGGTAACTATTGCAATAACCGCAGTGATGGACAAAGATGTAATCACAGTCTTAAGAACCTCATTAAGTTCATTCATTCGCTTGTCATAAGACTTACGCAGTCGTTTCACATATTCTTTTTCACAATATGTTCCCGTGAATTGCTCGTTTAAGAAACGGTCACCTTCACCTTTTTTGAATCCGTTAATTGGATTGCTCAGATGCTTGTACTTTTTGGATGGTACATCATTGCCTTTCTTGTCTTTCTCCATTCCAAGCGGATAATAAGGCTCAAACAACATTGCCTCAAGAAGAATCAAACGATACCACGGTTCATTAGGATTTTGTCTTGCAATGCACTGCTGCAATTCATCCATACTGTACCAATGCATTTTTGCTCCGGAAACCTGCGTAAAACTCTCAAAACCGTCAGAGATAAACCTCGACCATTCTTGAAGCCATGCGGTTTTCAGTTCTTTAACACTTTCTCCGGTTATAGGAATGTTGGTACGCTCTATATCATTGAGTGTTTTGTAATATTCAAGGTTATAAAGTATCTCTGTCTGTTCTAACGAAAGACCGAGTTTATCCATCTGTATATCCATGTCTGCTCCTATTCTTTTATAGATATCTGCATCGGCTTTTCTGAATGTCTGCTGCTTTATGTTCTCATACACATCTCGAACCTTTTTAACATTTCGAGCCTTAAGTCCCCAACTCACATCAGAGCCGATAGCAACTGCAAATCTTCCTACTCCAATGTAATTGATGGATACCCAATATTTCTGTGTCGCAATTGCCTCGCCTACATCAAGTGCGGTAAATACTCCCGTTGAAACAGTCAGCATACGTGCAATTGTCGGGTTGTTTGCAGGCTTAACAGAATTCCAGTCAATCTTTTTCATGTCTGCAAGGCAACTCACACCATTTTCTTTCATTGCCATTGCAAGATGTCTTATAAAATAAAATGCACGCACAATGCATTCGTTAGCAATTACCGGAACAGCCTGTTTACACAATTCCACAGCAACGCCAAGTTCACCTCGCAAATCAAATTTAACAACGGACTCCTTGATAATCTGTCCATTTTCATCACGTTGCATCATAAGTGTACCGTTAAACAATTTTGAAAGGAAGAGAGACAAGGACATATCATCATCGACCTTTATATCTTTGAAAAACGGTATTGCCGAAATCTCCTTTGCCAAGGCAAGGATTGGTCCAGGAATTCCTGTACCACCAGTAACGCCCGCCGTGCTACTTGACCCGGCAACATCACTTACAAGATGGAAGAACCAGGTTATAGTTCCCATTAAAATCTTCTGCGGTACATCCTTTCCAATGAAAGGTTTGCTCTTTTCCGGAACATCAACAACAAGGAATACCCCGTTAACATCTGTTCCGTATGATTTTTCCGTAAACTGTGTCAATAAAGAGAATGCCAAACCCACAATTGTTGGATGGTGAGCAAAATCTCTCAGATGATGTTGCAGTCCACCACCGAAATCAGGTGTATTCCCATCACTTGGAATCGGGAATCGTTTTTCCAAAGCTTTCACTGCGGATTTTACATCATCGAATTTCTCTCCCTCTAACATTTCGGCCGTCTTTTTTACGAAAGCATCTACTTTATCACTGGCAACACTGCGCCCATTTGCCAGATCAAACTCTCCGACCCAAAGAATATCCAACAGGCCACAAGCAATACCGCTTGCAATTGCGACAACATAATCAAGGTGATCTGCCTGGCTTGATAATAATTCAATCTGACTATTCAAATCATAAATAGCTTTATCAAAATCAAACTCTTTTGAGCCAATAAAACCGTCATAGGGTATCAATTCAAATTTTATATCTACATTTTCTTTGCTCATTTTATATTACCAAGCCTTTCTCCGCTATCTACAAGTTTCCCTTAATTCATAGCAACATTTCGTTCGAGATACTCCTCAAACGCTTTTAACACCTTAAGCAACGGCTCCGGCAGACGCTTATAGCATTCTTCTTTCAGTTCGGCAGGAACACCATAGAAACCTTCTGCGATGCTTCCAGCAATAGCCGTCAGTGTATCACAGTCACCACCAAGAGATACCGCAGTGCGGATAACATCCTCAAAACTATCTCCCTCCAGGAAAGCCGTAATGGCCTCCGGTACGGTTTCCATACAGGTTTCTGTGTGAAAATATCCAGGTCTGATTTCATCGCAAGTACGATTCAACTCATAACCAAATTCATGTTCAATATATTCCTTAATTTCCGCCTTGCTATGTCCTGTCCTTGCCAGGAAAATAGCACTGGCAGTCGCTTCAGCACCCTTGATTCCTTCCGGATGATTGTGGGTAACTTCAGCAGAAAGCCTTGCTGCGTGTCTGACAGCATCGATATCGTTATATAACCACGCAACCGAGGAAACACGCATTGCGGAGCCATTACCAAAACTGTTGTAAGCCTTGCACTCTGGATTACGAAGCCACTGTCGGAACATTCCTCCGTACCCGGCATTCGGATACATCTTTCCGAACTGACGCATACGATTGGCCAGGATGCGCAAAACCCAATCATCCGAAGCACTCGGCTGTGCATCAAGAAAAGTCAGACCGACAGCCAAAGTCATTACGCTATCATCCGTATAGGTGGATTTGCAGGAGAATAAAGGAAACTCTTTACTCTTGTTACCACGGTCAAATTCATAAGGGCTACCAATGATATCACCTAAAATTGCTCCAATCATCTCTTTCCACCTCTCTTCTTGTAATCCGCATCAATCTTCTTTTTCCAGTCAGCAGACAACGGTGCTGCACACGCTCTTACGCTGGTAATTGCCTCGCTGATGACTTCGTAGTTGAGTGCCGTTCCAACTTCATCACAATGATAGTTTGCAGCCATAGATTCATCGATGCCAAATCTTCTGGCTTCTGCTGCCGCATCAATGTTTGCTCCAAGGAAAAGGAACTCCCATCCATAACGCTCCTTCTGACGTTCAATCATGTAGCGCACCTTATCGTAGGTGTAACGGTGGCTGGCATTTTCCATACCATCAGTTGTGATGATAAAGAGGGTCTTTTCTGGCACATCTTCTTTACAGGCATACTTATGAACATTCCCGATGTGGTGAATTGCACCACCAACAGCGTCCAGAAGTGCTGTGCAGCCACGCACAAAATATTCCTTATCCGTAAGGTTTGGTACATCTGCAATGGTAACACGGTCATGAATAACTTCTGTTTCGTTGTCAAACAGTACGGTGGATACCACGGCATCCCCCGGCTCCTTACGCTGCTTTTCCAACATGGAGTTAAAACCTCCGATAGTGTCCTTTTCCAGTCCCGACATGGAACCGCTGCGGTCTAAGATAAATACAAGTTCCGTCATTTTGAAATCCTCCTGTTTTTTATTGTGATTTCATTATAAGAAAAACAGGAGAACGAATGGTCGCATGGTATGCGACATTTTTTATGCACCGATAAGCGGCTGATCAAAAGCAAACAGAACCTCGTTCAGTTCAAACACATTGTAGTTTCTGTTTACCAGGAAATACTCCACAATCACATCAAACTTACTGCTGTGGGAGAGGGCAAACCCTGCTCTGCCAATAAAGTCCTTTGTTTCATCAACATCCAGTTCCAGTGCAAAGGCAAAGGCCAGCGCAGTTGTCTTGGATGGCTTGTAGTCCATATTGTTTCGAATTTTCGAGAACAGCTTTCTATCCACATTTGCCTTTTTGTAGATTTCAGAGTCCTTCTTTCCGGTACGGTCAATCAGTTGCAAGAGTGTTTCAGAAAAACCTGCGTCCAGATTTTTGAGCAACTGCCCCCAATCATCAGAGTCCATCGGAACTGCTGCCCCTACTGACATCTCAAGACATTCTTCCAATGCCTGTGACGGACAAATATCCTCATGGATTCGATTGTTTTGCTTCAGCCGTTCTCTAATCCGCCTTGTTTCAAGACGAGAACCATATACGCTTTCTGTTCCATATTCATCAATCGTTTTGCTGTGGATATAATTTTCATCAATGTAACTGCTGACAGATTTGAACAGTTTCTCCGAAAGTGCGAAGGCTTCTTTGCCAAACACAACTAGGTAAATCTGCATTTCATTTTCCAAAAGGAAAGTGCTGATTTCACGAACAGCTATTTGCAGAGCGAGAGGCTTCGGAAACCCATAATTGCCTGTAGCTATCAAGGGAAATGCGATAGACTCGCACTCATACTCCTTAGCCAATGCCAGGGACTTCCTATAACACAAAGATAAAATCTGCTCCTCTCCGTGGTTTCCATCCTCCCAAATAGGTCCTACGGTATGGATAACATACTTGGCTTCCAAATTGAAGCCTGGTGTGATAACTGCATCACCAAAATCAATGCAGCCGATTTTTTGTCTTGCCAAAAGCAACTCATACCCAGCTTTTTTATGTATTCCGCTGTCAACACCGGAGCCGATGACAGGATTGGGATTTGCAGTGTTTACCACCGCATCTACCTGCATATTAACAATATCATTTCGTACTATTTCAAAAGGCATAGGCAACCTCCTTATTTATCCCTCACGTTTCACATAAGTCAGTTCAATATCGTATCCCAAAGCCTCAAGCATCTGCACGAAGGTCTTATTAACAACACCGTCCTTCTTTTTGATGACACGATTCACATACTGACTCGTAGTATTTATTTCTTCAGCAATCTGCACCTGTGTCTTGCCGGACTCGATGCACTTGACCTTAACATCAACTTCAATATTGTTCTTTACCATGTAGTCCACCTTCCATACAGATGCACAAAATAATCTTATTAAGATATATTATAGCACACTTGTCAACATCTCTACAACAACGAAAAACGCCCAGACCGAAGTCTGAGCGTCACACTGTTATTCTCATCTTATTCGTTTATCGTAATCTCAATCCCGGATTTGAATTCCACTACAAAGTGGTCATCGTACACCGTGATCTTCTCAATCATCCTTCTGACCAGGGCTTCGCTGTACTCGGTGACTTCTTCCGGCTCACTCTGAAGGAAAGTAACCATGTCAGCCATGCGCTGGCGGATGCCATCCTTGTTGGCTTCCTGCAAGAGCAGTTCTTCCTTTTCCGCTTGGAGTTCATCAATCTCATCGGCAAGGGTATCGTAATTCTGCTTTGCATTTGCCAGTTTTAGGAGTTCCTGCTGAAGTTCCAGAAGGCGGGCATCAATCTCTTCCACTGCTGCACTGTTGCCGTCCCCAAGGCATCTCTCAAAACTTGCCTGCAGAGCGGGGATGAAGGAGGCACTGCCCGTGATAACTTCGTTAACTGCCCGGACAACCACCTCATGCAGAAGTTCTTCCTTCACGGTTCTTGCTGCGCAGGACGGGCGGTTTTTCTCTACTCGGCTGAGGCATCTCCAAACGGTGGACTTGCACCCGCGGTTGTTCCAATTGATTCTGCGGAAGATGTCATTGCAGTGGGCGCAGTACACGATGCTTGAAAGAGCGTATCGGCTGCTGTAAATTCTGCGTTTCTGATCAGGACCGCACTCCATGTGCGCCCTGCGGTACATTTCTTCTCGTACCTTCATGAACTTCTCACGGGGAATGATGGCGGGATGGCTGTTCTCCACATAGTACTGCGGAACGATGCCGTTGTTGGCCACACGCTTTTTATTGAGAAAATCCACCGTGTAGGTCTTCTGCAGGAGCGCATCGCCGATGTATTTCTCATTCGTGAGAATCTTCTTTAGCGTACTTTGCAGCCAGTAATCACTTCCGGCTGCGGTCTTAATGCCATCCGCCTCCAGCCCCTGTCCGATCTGGAACAGGCTTGCACCTTCCAGATACTCTCTATAGATTCGCAGAACAATCTCCGCTTCCTCCGGGACAATGACCAGGTTGCCTTCATCGTCCTTGGTGTAGCCGAGGAAACGGTTGTGGTTGACCTGCACCTTTCCGGCTTGGTAGCGGAATTGCAATCCCAGCTTTACGTTCTGGGAAAGGGACTGCGATTCCTGCTGTGCAAGGGACGCCATGATGGTCAGAAGAACTTCGCCCTTGGCATCCATCGTATTAATATTTTCTTTCTCGAAGTACACGGAAATGTTCTTTTCTTTCAGCTTACGGATGTATTTCAGGCAATCCAGCGTATTGCGGGCGAATCGGCTGATGGACTTGGTAATGACCATGTCGATCTTGGATGCCATGCAGTCCTCAATCATGCGGTTGAATTCTTCACGCTTCTTGGTGTTGGTACCCGAAATACCGTCATCGGCATAAATCCCGGCAAGCTGCCACTCAGGATTTCTGTCAATGAATGATGGCGATAATCAAATCGATGTATATATCTACGCTTGGAATATGACCCCAGCGTACAGAGCCAATCCATCCGAAAAAAGAATCCAGATACAAGCAGGGGTAGATAATATTGGAATAAACCGCCCAATTACATCCACACAGAAAACTATCATCCTCGATCTTTATAATTCTGCATCTGGAACACCGCTTTATGCTGCCTGGGATCCTTCCGTAAATGTCGGCCATGGGCAGAAATCGTGCTACGTCCAGATTGAAGATGTTGCCAAAGCCATTACTGATGGTATATATCAAACTACTGACCGAAATGGGGCTCCAATATTCACTATTGCCCCAGACTTTCTCGCTGATTACATTTCGTCCCTTCAGTCAGGAAATGCAATCAACGTACCAACTGGACCAGCACCTCTGAAAACCAGGGTTAGAACAGCGGGTACTGCAAAGCATAAAAAGCGCGTTCTCAAATCTGTCCAGTCGTTAAAAGCAAAAATAGCCAGTTTGTCAAGTACCGAGCAAGAAACTGTGACAAAGGCACGAGTTGGACAGGGGTATTTCAGAGACTTGTTAATCAATAAGTATTCCTGTAAATGTGCCCTGTGCAGTATTTCTACAAAATCTATGCTGACAGCAAGCCACATAAAAGAATGGGCTTCCAGTACAGACGCAGAAAAGCTTGATGAAAACAACGGGCTTTTACTTTGTGCCCATCATGACGCATTGTTTGATAAGCATCTTATTACATTTGATAATGCTGGAAATGCCCAGATTTCCCCAACACTTTCTGCACAGGAGCAGTTGGATTTAGGGCTTACAACGTTACCAAGCATTACTGTCACGCCAGTAATGTTGCCGTATTTAGCGGTTCATCAAAGCAAATTAAGGAGATAAAGCAATGGGCGTTCTTCCCACACGAAAATTATTGGCTGATGCCGTTATTCAAATTCTTGGACAGGCAACAGAACCGATGAAGGCTTGCGATGTAAATGACAGAGTAGCTGAGTTCCTTCAAATACCACAGGATGTCTTGGAAATAGAAGATGCTAACTGTACCGGAACCGAATTTGCCTATCAGATGCGTTGGATTCGAACCAATCTAAAAAATCAGGGACTAATCAGTAGTCCTAAACGTGGATTTTGGATTTTACAGAATAATCCTACCAAATGATATGTCCCAAAAAACAGACAGCAAATCTGTATTCTCAACCCTATGAGCCAAAACAGTTAATCTGTATTCTCGACCTATCGAAAGCGAATCTGTATCCTCAACCCTTACCGAATAGGGCAGTTGATTTGTTTCCGAGATAACAAAAAAGGGATTTCCACCATCCGGCATTTGGTTACCAGGATAGTAGAAATCCCTTTATTTCTGGGCATTTTCGCCCTTTATTGACTTACTCTTGACATCAATACTACCGTCTCAACAGATGCCCCGCATTCATCAAATTGCGTGAGCACCTTTTGTTCAATGGGAAACTTGTACGCAATCGCCTTTACAAAGCGTTTCTGTGTCTTTTGTTCCTCACGCGGGAACAACTCAACCTCAGAAATCAGGTATTTCACAAGGTCGCGCCGTTCTGCTGCATTCATTCTATCATAGATTGCGTCAAAAGACGAGAGGATTCCCATCATAGATTGCACAGACATCTGCTCGCTTTCCAGAGTTGCCTTTTTCATCATGCTTTCTTGCAGCAGATCCTCCGCCTTATAAATCTGATCATAGAGATCATTCAAGCGGCGCGTCATATCTGCGCGGCGGCGTTCTGCATACTTGTCATCCGGGGCAATGCGATCAATATCCTGTTCCAAGCTGTCACGGCTGTGCTGTAAAGCGGATAGCTGCTTTTTGTAAGCGGTAATATCATTTTCGACCTCAGTCATGTCCACGGCGGTCATCACCTTTTCCTGCAAATCCTTGATAAACTGCGGATTGCGGACAATCTTCCGGGTGTACTCCATCACCTCGTCCTCAACCTGACTGGCTACCACGCCATTTCTGCGGCATACCGAAGTCCCCCGGTGTTTTGTCGCATAGGAGCAGACATAAGATTCTGTGCGGCGCTCTGTACCGTCCTGATTTGTCCACTTGGTCATGCCGATGTACATGGGTGCGCCGCATTGCGGACATTTTACGATACCAGACAACAGATGTGCGTTATACTGACCGATGTTGTGATTGCCCTTTTTCCCACGGATGGCTTTGATCTCCTGCACTCGGTCAAAATCCTCTTTAGAAACAAACGCCTCATGGGAAATAACCTCACTCAAAATATACTCGTCCTGTTTCACAAGCCGATACTCATTATCTTTGCCGGGAACTTTCTCTGTGCGTCGTTTGCCCCATGCCACGCGCCCTGTATAAACCGGATTGCTAAGCATTCTCTTGATGTGGTCAGAACTCCACTCGCCATAGCTGGGGCGGATTGCATTCTTTGCCGGTGGGCGAGTATAACCGTTTCGATTGAGATAACCCGAAATTGCTGTGTATCCCATATTGCGGTTTAGGAACATATCAAAGACCAACTGCACGACAGCCTTTTCTTCCGGAACAGTCTCCAATTTTCCTTTACTCTTGTCATCGCCCTTTACCAGACGATACCCATAGGGTGCAAAGCCACCGTTCCAGCCGCCGGATTTTGCTTTTTCCTCGCGCCCCAAAAGGCTCTGTGCAATGATGTTTTCGCGCTCCAACTCAGCTACCGCGCCAAGAATGGTAATCATCATTTTTCCCATAGAGGTCGAGGAATCAAGCCCATCTTCTACGCACATCAGGTGAACGCCGTATTTCATAATGAACTCAAGGGAGTTCAGCACATCCCGCGCGTTTCTGCCAAACCTCGATAATTTGAAAACCAGCACATAGTCCGTATGCACTTTTCCACTCTGAATGTCATCCAGCATCCGCTGAAACTCAGTCCGTCCCTCGATACTCTTGCCACTTTTGCCTTCTTCAACGTAGGTATCAAGAACGGTCATACCCCGACGCTCGGCGCATTCAGCCAGATAGTGTTTCTGCCCGTCCAGACTATACCCCTTTACCTGACGCTCACTGCTGACACGGATATAGATTACACACGATTTGCCCTCTTTCGTATTATACATAGATTTCCTCCTATTGCAGGACCGGGCGGTCATCGACCGCCCGGAATACTCTGCTCAGATTTTCTGATTTTCCTTTTCTGCGGCAGCATATTTAATCAGGATTTGTGCCAGAACATTGATAAAGTTCTGGTAGCAGTCCCTCTGCTCTGCTGTCATCTGATCCACGCTCTCCTTGGGAAAGCGAAGCTCGGTTCCATTGTTTGCAGTGTAGCTCTTGTAGTTTTCGTTTTCTACCATGTAATCACTCCATTTGACGTTATGTTCGTCAGCCGAATGAAGTGCCGCTCTTTCAATGGTAACTCAACAGTTACTATTATATGCTATTTCCAGTCTTGGGTCAATAGCTCCGGAGCGATTCTCCGGTAACTCCTGAATTGACATTTCTGCTTGCTCTCATGTATAATTACTTTGATAATTCCCGGAGGTGAAGTCAATGAGTATGGCTCAGGTTATCCGGGCTGCTATGAAGAAGCAAGGCGTAACTGTCAGTCAGCTTTCAAGGCAGCTTGGCTGCACAACCCAAAATATCAGCGGCAAAATGCGCCGTGACAATTTCAGGGAAAGCGAGTTGCAGGAAATAGCGGCGGCTATCGGCTGTCGGTTTGAGGGTCGTTTTATTTCAGAAGAAACAGGAAAGCCGGTTGAATAATATTCCTGTCTCATGGGTGGGTAAGCTGCTGCAACAGCTTACCCATTCAGCATTTCTGCGGCTTTTTTGATATTCGCGCTGGCATTGCCTTTGCGGAAGTTCTCCCCGTCGAAGCGGATCGGGACGCAGACCTCCAAGATGCGGTCATAAATTCGGCGGTCATCCAGATCGACAGCTTGCTTCATAACGGAAAGCGGGATATTCGTGGTGACGATCATGGGCTTGCCGGTCAGCAGCCGCTTGTCAACCACATCGAATACCCGCTCCTTACCGAAGCTGGTGTTACGCTCTGCACCCAAATCATCCAGAATGAGGAGGTCGGGGCGCATAAGCGATTTCATGTAGTGGTCACGGTCTGTGCCGAAATTACCCTGCATTCGGTTGACCACATCGGACATTCCCACAAAGAGGACGGACTCCAGACGGTCAATCAGAGCGTTGGCAACACAGCCAGCGGCATAGGATTTTCCAGTGCCGACATTCCCGAACAGGAGTAGCCCGATCCCCGCCTTTTTGAACTCGTCCCAGTTCTGCGCGTAGCCCCTCGCCTTTGCAAGCTGGGATGTCATAGCTGCGGCTGACTCAAACCGCCAGCCAAAGGCGGGCATATCGCGGAACGCCTCGCTGCGGAGCATTGTCATATAGGACATTCGCTCATATTCCCGGCGCTTTGCTTCTTCCCGTTCGCGGCGCTCGTCAGCGCACTTGCACATAACCGGGTGCTTGGTAAAGCCCTGTGCCTGAAGGTCTGCGGGATAAAAGGCTTCTTTCGGCGTGTGGCACTTGCCGCAGTATTTCAGCCCATCAGCGGAATTGATGTAATCGTCAGGTGCGGCATTAGCAGTTTCAACGGCATCAACCATTTTCGTAAAAATCGGATTCATAGACACTCTCCCTCGTTATCATCGTAGGTGTAGTTTTTCGCGCTCATGCCCTTGCTGTCCTCGTCCAACCACTTCTTGATGGTGGCGTAATGATTGGCATAGTGCCTGTCATTGGAAGCCATGTACCGGGACAGCCGCTCAATGTATTCGGCAGCTTTGCCGGGATAAGCCGTTTCCAGCCGGGTACATTCCTCGCCTGACAGGAAAACATTTTGAAACTCTCCATATCGGCGGCGCGTACTCTCTACTCTTTCTGTCTTACTATGTTCTTTATACTCTGTATCAGTATTACTTGCGGGCAATTTCTGCCCCATGCAAGGGGAAGAATCCTGCACATCCATTGGGCAGGTATTGCCCTCTGGACGGGAAGAAACCTGCACCCTGTCCGGGATTTGCAGAAAGATGCGGTTCGCCTGATTCCAGCCCTGACGGACGCGGGTGATCAGCCCGGCATTTTCCAGTTCCCGCAGAGCGGTCTTGACTGTCCTCTCGCTCCGATCAAGATCATCCGCCATCTGCTTGATCGTATAGATCACATACACATTTCCGTCCTCGGACACCCAGCCGCTTTTCTGGGAAAGCATGGTACGGTTGAGCAGAAGCCCATATAGCAGCTTGGCGTTGATGGAATATTCGCCCGCCAGCATGAAGCGCGGCAAGGGAATAAACGGCGGCAACGCGGTGTTCAGTTTGAAATAGATTTTTCATCACATCCTCTCTGGTCTGGTGTGATACGGCTGCTATGGCGGTTTTCTGTCAGGTCCGCGAGGGGAGTACGCAGATGTACCACCCTTTTTTGCCCTCTTTGACTGATAATGCGGGCAAATAACGACAACCGTCCGGAAACTCTGCTTGCAATCGTGGACGCAGCGGCGGCAGAGCGTGTTGTACGCCTTGCGTCCCCGGTCATTCAGGAAGAACGACCATTCCAGCTTTTTTGATTTGCTCATGCGCGGCATATCTGTACTCCTTTCCCGAATTACAATTCGTTTCTCTGCTGTACTTTCAGCAGCTCCCATACGTCAGCCATTCGCTCTTTCAGTTCGGCAACGTCATCCTCGTAAACGTGACCGGTGCTGTTGATGCGGCGGCAGACGTGGTTGATGTTTGTGGCAATCCTGTTGACAGCGGCAGCTAACTTTTTCTGCTCGGTGTAATCGACCTTGATGATGTACCCGTCAATCAGCATTTTTCGGGCATACGCGCCGAAGTTGCGGGTGCCAAGCTGGTTCATCTTGTGGCGAACCATGCTCAATTCCTGCTCATTCAGGCAGATTTCTTTGCGGATGGGTCGTGTGCGGTCTGGCATGATAAAACACTCCTTTCACTTTACAACGGACAGATTTTCTGCGAATGGGGGGGTAACGCGAAAAATTTCTTTTTACTTTTTAACGGACTTTTTTCTCAAAAACTTGACACCCTCTTAAAAAATATGCGCCCCTGCTTTTGTGAAAGCGGGAGCGCGTTGTATCTGCGGATATGAAATTATGGAGAATAGCAAGCACATCCGGTGTCCGTACACACCGGAAAAATGAGCGTTTCTGCCTTGCAGCCGATACGCTCATTTTCTCTTTTGGGAAAGTCCCAAACCCTTGATTTCTGAATTGGAAATTCTTTCTGAACTTCGCGGGAAACCTATTGATTTTATTCGCTAATCGGACTATAATATATAATGATTTATTGTAACTACGATCAGGCTAACAAGCTGAGAGGACAGACCGGGAGGGCTGCAACCATGAAGTATCTTTCTGTCCCGCAGACCGCCGAGAGGTGGGGTATCTCATCACGGCGCATACAGATATTGTGCAACGAGGAACGCATACCGGGTGCGGTGAAAATCGGCAACAGATGGGCAATCCCCGATGATGAGCCAAAGCCCGCAGACGCAAGAATCAAAAGCGGAAAGTACGTTAAGAAGCCCACTAAAAATTAAAAATGAGCCGCAGACAATAGCGACTCTAACTCGAAATAATGGGGTGCATTCCACCCCAAGGGTGCGAATGGGCGCACTAAACCCTTGGTTTACAACACGTCCGAAATCGTCTATTCGACAGACTACGACAAGATTGGACGCAATACAACAAATATAAGTCCTTCCGTGACAGGACAGGTCTTTTACGAGAATAGATTTGTGGAGGAACACACCATGCCAACACTGGAATGGATTGGAAAAAGTAAAGTCATCAATCACCATCAGGAAGTGCCGTTCCGGGTGTTGGAGCGCCAATACAGCTATGACGAGCAGGGCCAGCATAAAGAAGATAACGGCAGCGAAAACATGATTATCCGGGGCGATAATCTGGAAGCCCTGAAAGCCCTGCTGCCCCGGTACGAGGGGCGCGTCAAGTGCATTTACATTGATCCGCCCTACAACACGGGCAACGAGGGCTGGGTCTACAACGATAATGTCAACGACCCAAAAATCAAAAAGTGGCTGGGCGAGGTTGTCGGCAAAGAGGGCGAGGATTTGACCCGCCATGACAAATGGCTGTGCATGATGTATCCCCGGCTGAAGCTGCTGCAAAAGCTATTGGCGGAGGATGGGGTTATTTTTATCAGCATTGATGATGCGGAATATGCCAATCTGAAATTGACTTGTGACGAGATTTTCGGAAGCAACTGCTTTGTTTCCAATATTTCATGGCAGCGTACATATTCCACACGCAATGATTCCAAAGGCATCGTAAACGAAGTTGAACATCTGCTGGTTTACAGCAAGCAGCCTGATTGGAATCCCAATAAATTACCAAGAACGGCAGAAATGGACGAAAGATATAAAAACCCCGATAACGATGTTAGACCATGGAAAAGCAGTGACGCATTTGCTCCGGATTCAGTTGGTCATCAAGGCATGGTCTATGGCGTTCAGCACCCAATTACAGGAAAGATTATGTACCCGCCCAATGGACGACATTGGTCTTTTGGACAAGAACAAGTTCTTGAAATTATGCAGGGCTGGGCTCCGTATGAGCTACGAGATATTAATGATGCAGAAATTCGGGCAGAACTTTGCGGAATTGACAAAGAAAGCGTTCGCAAGATGTGAAATCAATAATGCTGTCTGTTCCACTTGAAGAAGCAGCAAAACAAGCCGAGCAAGTCTATCAACGGGGACAGTGGCCTATTTTCTGCTTCTCAAATAATGGAAAAGGAGGCGTTCGGAGAAAAACGTATCTTTCCGAAGTTGGTGGGAGATTACCTACCAATTTCTGGCCGTTTTCTGAAACAGGTCACACTGATGAAGCCAAGAAAGAAATGCTGGCCATTTTTGACGGGAAAGCCACTTTTGATACTCCGAAGCCTCGACGTTTGCTGGAATTTGTGCTGAAAGTTGCCGGAAGCGAGGATGCGCTGATTCTCGACTCCTTCGCCGGTTCCGGCACTACTGCCCACGCCGTTCTGAACATGAACAAAGCTGACGGCGGGCATCGGAAATTCATTCTGGTCGAGATGATGGACTACGCCGACAGCATTACTGCCGAGCGCGTGAAGCGGGTCATCCAAGGCTACGGCGCGGGCAAAACGGGCGTGGAAGGTACGGGCGGCAATTTCAGCTTCTACGATCTGGGCGAGCCGCTGCTTGTGGGCGATTGCCTGAACGAAGCGGTTGCCCCCGAAAAAATCCGCGAATACATCTGGTTCATGGAAACCAAAACGCCCTATGCTCCGCCCGCCGGGGATAATCCGTATTATCTCGGTCAGCACAACAGCACAGGTTACTACTTCTACTATGAGCCGCAGCGCGTGACGGTGCTGGACTATGCATTTCTTGCCACCATCAAAGAAAAAGCCGATGGAACGGTCATTTATGCCGACCGCTGCTCCATCGGTGAGGACAAGCTGGCGCAGATGGGAATTACCTTCAAGAAGATTCCCCGCGACATCAGCAGACTGTAAGGGGGTGTTCGCTCTATGGAACTGAAAAGCTATCAGAAAAAGGTCATATCGGACTTAACCCGCTATCTGGAACTGCTGAATGAAACCAAGAATTATGAAGCGGCGTTCCGCTTCTTCTGGCAGGAAAAAAGCGTGCCTACATTGGGGTACTATCAGGATATTCTGCCCGGCGTCCCCAACCTCTGCTTCAAAGTGCCCACAGGCGGCGGCAAGACCTTTATCGCCTGCAACGCCATCCGCCCCATTTTCGACGCGCTGCCTGTTACCAAGACAAAGGCGGTTGTATGGCTCGTTCCCTCAGACGCAATCCTTGCGCAGACGGTGAAAGCCCTCAAAGACACGCAGCATCCCTACCGTCAGAAAATCGACGTGGATTTTGGCGGGCGCGTGGAGGTCTATACCAAGCAGGAGCTTTTGAACGGTCAGAACTTCAATCCCACTGCCGTCACCGAACAGCTTTCCATCATGGTGCTGTCCTATGATTCTTTCCGTGGACGCGGCAAGGAGGGCTTGAAAGCCTATCAGGAGAACAGCAATCTTGCCGAGTTTGCCAAGGTGCTTGGCAAGCCAGACAGCCCCATTGAGAAAGCGGACGAAACCGCCCTGTTCCAGATTATCAATCAACTTAACCCGCTGGTAATTGTAGACGAGAGCCACCACGCCCGGTCTGATCTCAGCCTTGAAATGCTGGAGAACTTCAATCCCTGCTTCGTACTGGATTTGACCGCTACGCCGAAAAAGGAGAGCAACATTATCTCCTATGTGGACGCGGTGCAGCTCAAGGGCGAGAACATGGTCAAGCTGCCCGTGATTGTTTACAACCGGGACAGTCAATCCGATGTGCTGATTGACGCTATCGATCTGCGAAATAAGCTGGAAGAACTTGCAAATGCGGAGTATGCCAAAACGGGCAAATATATCCGCCCCATCGCCTTGTTCCAGGCACAACCAAAAGGCAAGGAGGACGCTACCACCTTTGAAAAACTGCGGGACAAGCTGGTGGACGCTGGCATCCCGGCAGAGCAGATCGCCATTCGTACCGCCGATGTAAATGAACTGAAAAATGTGGATTTGATGTCTCCCGATTGTCCTGTTCGCTATATCATCACGGTCAACGCCTTGAAAGAGGGCTGGGACTGCCCCTTTGCCTATATTCTTGCCTCTCTTGCCAACAAGACCAGCCAGGTGGATGTAGAGCAGATTTTGGGGCGCATTCTCCGTCTGCCCCATACACGCCAGCACACACAATCGGCTTTGAATATGTCCTATGTGCTGACTTCCTCCAACGATTTTAACACTACCGTGCAGCACATCATCAAGGGATTGAACAGTGCAGGATTCAGCGACAAGGATTATCGTCTGGCCGAACCTGTGAAGCCCCAGGTCTCGGAGCAGCCCCCAGTGCAGATCGACATTACCGAACTGCAAGGAGTTTCCGATACGGAAGCCCCTTTGGAGACGGAACAGGACGATTTTGCAGGGCTGGATGGGAAATCCGTCGGGGCAGAACTGGAACGCCGCCGGGAACAGGAAAAATCCGCAGAAATCACCCCGAAAGCCGACAGTATGCTGGATGATGCCAATAAAGCCGGTGAAGCGTACAACAACGCCGTAAAACAGGGGAAGGATGATCCGCAGATTCAAAATCTTCCTTGGGAGGTGCGGGAACAAGTGGCTACTTTCCGTGTTCGTCCCCAATTCCAGAGTGACCTTGAAACTCTTGTGATCCCTCAATTTTTCCAGGTGATCCCCGATACCCTGTTTACGGAAGGTACGCTGGAACTGCTTGAAAAAGAACAGCTCGCCGAAGGCTTCACGCTGAAAGGAAAGGCATACGACATTGATTTTGCCGCAGCTGATGATGAGATTGCCGAGGTCGATGTGCGGGCAAACGAGGGTGGCTTGCCCAAGGTATTCAAAATGACCAGTGCAGAACAGCGGTATTTCAAGGAATACTTCAATAACCTTCCGCCTGAAAGCCGTGTGCGCCAATGCAAGGACATGATGTTCAATCAACTCAATAAGCTGAACATGGTGGACGCTGCCGAACTGAAATCCTACATAAACCGCATCGTGGATGATATGGACAAGGCACAGATCGCCGCTATGGAGAAGGCTCCGCTGGGATATGCCAAGAAAATCAAGGAAAAGATTGAATCCCTGCTGGATGCACATTATCGGGAAACTTTTGCAAAATGGCTGGAAACCGAACGCATCGTATGCCAGCCGTCCTATCGGCTGCCGTCAGTTATCCATCCCACGACCAGCACAGACATATACGGCGGTTCTTTGTATGAAGCCGAGGATGGCGACATCAACAAGCTGGAACAGGATTTGGTTATGGAGCTGACCGCCCTTCCGAATGTTCGCTGGTGGCACCGCAACCTATCCCGACATGGCTTTGCCATCAACGGCTATATCAAGCACTACCCGGACATTATGATTATGACCCAGAGCGGCAAGATTATCTTTGCAGAAACCAAGGGCGAGCATCTGAAAAACGATGACAGCCGGGAAAAGATTGAATTGGGACGCGCGTGGCGGACTGCCGCCGGGAGCCAGTACCGTTATTACATGGTGTTCAGGGATGGAGAAAATCTCCTGCCGGGAGCTGTCAGCATGAGCCAGTTTGTGGAGACGATAAAGGCACTGTAAGTGTAAAAATTCATACGGATTCAGGCAGCAGGAGTGATTCTGCTGCCTTTTTCTTTGGATGGCTATTCCGCTGGCTATGGTCTGCGGATTGTCATAATTTTCAAAAAGGAGCGTGGTAGTAATGAAATTGGAAACCGTTCAAAGGAGGTGGTGCGCCGATGCAAAGCAGAAAACGCAGACGGATTCTGATGCAGGAGGCGGAATATGGCAAAACCGCTTGACCCCAAAGCGATAGAGGCAGAGCGGCAAACCAGCAGCCGAGCTGAACGCCGGGAACAGAAACGCCGCCAGATGCAGGACGAGATTTCTTATAACCAGCGTGGAAATGGTGTTATTATTATTCCACCGCAGAAACGGCGGGAACTTGCAGATGAGCCGCCCAAACTCCGTGTTGCGGCGTATTGCCGCGTCAGCACACAGGAGGAACAGCAGGTCGGCAGCTTTGATATGCAGATTCACCATTTTACCAAGAGGATTGAGGCAAATCCGCAATGGGAGCTGGTTGAGATTTATCAAGACGAGGGCATCAGCGCAACTACCGTTGAAAAACGTCTTGGCTTTCAGAAAATGATTGCCGACGCAGTTGACGGGAAGATTGACCTGATTCTCACCAAAAGCATCAGTCGTTTTGGTAGAAATATCGTGGATATTCTGGACAATCTGCGAACGCTTTCTGCGCTGAACCCGCCCGTTTCCGTTGAGTTTGAGACAGAAGGAATCACCTATACCGGCGATGGGCGGAATAATCTGCTGATCTCATTGCTGGCAGCCTTGGCTGAAATGGAGTCCCAGCAAAAGAGCGAGGCAATTAAGGCTGGTATCCGCTGGCGCATGGCGGAGGGCATCTACAAGTTCTCCGTTCAGAACACGCTTGGCTTCTATCGTGATCATTTCGGGCGGCTTGTCATTGAGCCGACCGAGGCAAGAATTGTTGAGTACATCTATGAAAGCTGCTTGGAGGGCGCAACGCCAGCGGAAATAGCCGCTGCCCTGACAGAGCAGGGGATCAAATCTCCCATGGGTAATGACCTCTGGTCTGCCGGTACTGTCCGCAGCATCCTCCGAAATGAGAAATACTGCGGTGATGCCTTGATGCAGAAAACCTATACTAAAGATTTCCGCACACACAAGTCGGTTAAAAACACGGACTTGAATATGTATTTCAAGGAAAACCATCACACAGCGATTATCAAAAAAGAGGATTGGATAACAGTACAGAAACTGCTGTCAGAGCGGCACAGCACGGCAAAGCGAGCTGCATTGCGTCGCCTGAGCAATCACTTCGTCGCATACCGCGTAAAGGATGGTCTTTTCAAGGGCTATCTGATCATGGACTCCCGATGGTCTTTTATGGAACGTCAGGAGTTTATGAAAATCGTGGATGAGGCGCAAAACACAATGAAATGAAAGGATTTTTACTATGAACTTTGATTTTTCCGCTTTGAACTTTGAAACCATCGACTCCAACATCAACGCCTACCCAGATATGTTCCTGAATCAGAACGGCGTGACTTTCACCAAGAAGGTGCTTGAGGACTTGGGTTATCCCGCCTTTGTTTTGTGCCTGTTGGATGCGAAAGCAAGAGTGTTCGCAATCCGCTCCTGCAAGAGCAACGAACCGAAGGGCTTCAAGTTCTCCAAGCCGAAGGGTGAGCAAAAGGGTGTCGTAACAATTTCCAACAAGAATCTGCTTGACCCGCTCCGCGCTGTCACTGGCGAGGATTGGATTCCCGGCAAGCGTTACAAGGTACGCGGTTTCTGGGTTGCCGATGCAAAAACCATGTGCTTTGACCTTAACGAGGGCGTTCAGGAGGACTTTCGCCCTGTTACGCCGAGCAATGACGCAGAATAACCCCTGATACTCAGGGAGAAAAGGGAGAGCCAAAGAGCGGCGGCAAGCCACCTGAGCGAGAAAGCCACCTCTCCCTTTTCTCCCTCGCTGCGGCTATGGAAACCGTGGAAAACCGCAAGTGGTTTACACACCGTTCCCACAGCCTGCACTTACCCTCTTATTCCTCTCCGGCTTTCTCCCTATACAGAGAAAACGTGTTCATTTTTGTTCCGAGAACGTACAGTTACCGTGATAGGTAGAGCGCAGTATGTCAACACGGCATAGAAAAACAAATGGCACACAGGAGGGATTATCCTCCCCCAAAAGCCCCGAGACGCAACAAAAAGAAGCCCAGCACGCGCCGTTTGACGTGATGCTGGGCTTCTCCTCATTACAGCGATTTCAGCGGGTAAAACAATGCTCTGTTTGCAAGAAGCACTTTCGCATTTTGCCAAATGGTGTAAAAATGCTCTATGCCGTAAAATTCCACATCCAAAGGCGTACCGTATACGCTCTGCCGTGCTTTGCTTTCTGATGTGCTTTTTTCATGCAGGGAGAAAGGATTTCACTGTTCTCACTATCTCCAGTTTTAATAAGGCATTTTTACTGCCTCACAGTGACGTTACTCAGCAATTAAGCCGAAATGCCGCAGAGCATCCTTAATTGCCTCGACCTTTTCAGGCGGGCATGGATGATACTCATGCTTCCTCTGCTCCACAGCGTTCGGCGCTTTGTGCATATCCAATCCGACCATGCGCTTGACCTCTGCAATATATGCAGTATGGACTTTGAAGCCGTACTTCTCCTGCACATATTCCTGAATACGCTTATAGGTCGGATGCTCCTTGACCTCGCCGGTTTCCACTTCCATTCTGACTTCAACCGTCAGTGGATTTGTTTCCCGTGACAAGAGGACCACCGTCTCAACGGTATTACCTCTTTCCCACAAAACTTTCCTTACCTGCCTGCCGTCAACATAAATCGGAAAGTTAAACTCTATCGACTTCAAAGGCATTTCCGATTCTCCATTCGGGTATATCTGGATTTCTTTAATGAGGTAAGTGATAAGACTTTTCTTCTCCTCATCACTCATTATAGCATACAGTTTTCCAAAATTCTGCATGATTTTGTAAACATTATCAAGAGTGATTGCTTCCATCTCAATAGAGCTTTTCCTCAATTTTGCATCCTCAATGCGTTCCTCCAACTCTACCATTGTGTCATACAAAGCATCAAGCCTTAATGTCATATCATGGATTTTTCTCTCACGAAATCGGGCATCCGCAGGAAGATTATCAATCTCATTTTCCAGACGAGCCTTATTCAAGTCCACTTCTTTCAGCTTGTTTTCATAATTGGCAAGCTCTTTATCCACCGTGCTTGTATCTGTCTGCACTCCAATTCGCTTTTCAATCTCTTTCGCAAAATAGGCATCGCTTACCAGTTCTTTTACGGCTTCAACTACAAGCGGCTCAATGTCAATTTTACGCAAGGATGCTTTGTAGTCGCAGTGATGACCTCGCTCCTGCTTATTTCTGCCGCATATATAATAGTAAACTTCCTTATATGTGCCGTCTTTATTTGTCCATGCGTGTTTATTCGTGTACATCGAACTGCCGCAAATAGGGCATTTCAATACGCCAGTCAGAAGATGTGACCTGTCTTTGCCAACCTTTGACGGCTGCTTAACTCCTGTTGCTTTCCGCTTTGCATGAACTTTCTGCCAGAGTTCCTCGCTGACAATTCCCTCATGCTGTCCGTCCTCTAAAATATAATCATCGGTATGAACCTGCTTATATTCGTTTTTTGTTCCCTTGACCTTTTCCCGTGTCCTCCTGCCGTAAGCAATTTTTCCACAGTAAACAGGATTGTCTAATATCTGCCGTATTAAATGGCTGCTCCATGTTTCTAACTTTCCGTTCTGACGGGGAATTTTCTTTATTCCTTGCAAGTTAAGGTATTTCGCAACTCCGCCAAGTCCTATATCTGAATTTCCGAATTTGTCAAATATAATTCGGATTGCTTCAGCTTCGGTTTCTTCTATTAAAAGTTGATTGTCTTTTAGATAATAGCCATACGGGGCAAAGCCACCGTTCCAACCGCCCTGTCTTGCTTTTTCCCTGCGTCCGTTCATAGTCTGCTCGATAATGTTTTCCCTCTCAATCTCCGCAACAGCAGAGAGAACGGATATTAAGAGCTTGCCGCTTGTCTGGGATGAGTCTATTCCTTCCTCAATACAGATAAGGTTTATTCCATAGGACTGCACAAACTCCAGAGAATTTAGGATGTCGGCTGCGTTTCTTCCAAAACGGGAAAGTTTATAAACAAGAATAAGCTCGCCGTCCGCCGTGGTGTAAAAGGTGTCGATGGTTGTTACTTCGGGGTAGGTGAAAGTCATTGACACAAGGTTTCCGTTGGGGTCGTAAATCTGGAAGCCTGCACCTGCATACGGGATGGTGTTGCCTGTCTCCGCATCTTTCTTCACGATTTTGATATAGCTCTCAAAGTTGGCGTTGTTGATTAAATAGCGGTAGGTCTGACCGTCCTTGTTGATGAACACATCAAAAGGCTTCATCAGCTCCCGTCCCTCCCATCCAGAGGTCTGCTTTACGGTATAGATGCCGTAAGGCATATCCTTTGTCTGGGCGAAGCCGTTCTCATCGCAGGTGAGAATGTCACGCTCGGTTTCCTTTGCATTTCCATAGCTGCCTGCGGATTTGAGATACACTTCAAAAACTGCACCTTCTTCGGGTGTTTCAATCTGGGTTTCGCCATTGTCGGTATGCTTGATGATGGCGATATTGCCCTTGATGACCTGCTCATTCACATCATTTTCAGCGGAGTTGTACTCGATAGTATAAAGCTCTGGCTCTGCCCCCACATGGTGGATTGTGCCGTCTAAAAGGTAGCCCTCGGACGGGCTGATTTCACGGATGCTCCAATCGTCGCCGCAGATATAATATTTTGTTGTAAACTGCCCGTTCTCGTCTGTGGTATAGGTGTCAATCAGTTCCTCGCCCTTATAGATGCCGTAAACCGCACCTGCCAAAGTAGCGTCGCCCTGCGGGTTTCCTGTTTCCGCATCGGTCTTTGTGACAGTCACATTGAATTTCTTTAGGATATTTGTAAAGCTGCGGTTTGTAACCTTTTTCCACTCAATCGGGGCGGTCTGGCTTTCGGGAACGACATAGCGGATAGCGGTATCCACTTCCTCAAGCACATACGGGGTGTTGCCGCTGATAAGGACATCCTCAAATTTAGCCAGCCCGTTCTTGTCGGTCACGGCATATTCGTCCACAGGCAGACCGCTGAGCGAAGTGCCGTAAAGGTGGAACTTCACGCCCTCCACAAGATTGTCCTCGGAAGTCTTTACCACCTCCAGACTGCCACGCTTCAAGGTGTTATTGAAATTGACCGTGGTCGTCTTGCCGCCGATGAGCGTAACTGTCTGGGTCTGCTGCGGCTCATAACGGTCAATGGGCTGCTCGGTGATTGTATAGGTCGCAGGGAACAAGCCATCCACGGTGAGGTTGCCGTTGGCATCGGTCTTTACCGTCTTATCAAAGACGTCGCCTTTGATGTGGAAAGAGACGCCTGCCACAACGCCGTCCTCGGAAGTCTTTTTGAGGGCAATCGTACCTGTGGGCGTTTCCACATTGATATACGCCTTTACGCTGTCGGCATTTTCCACGCCTGTCACCAAGTCCTGCAAGTTCGGGTCACCATAAGCGATGAGCCTTGCACTGTCGCTGACCGTCGGCACGCCGTTTCTGGTTGCTGTGATACGGACAGAGCCGCTTATCGCCTTTTTGGAGCTGACAGTCAGCTTGTTTCCGTCCTTTGATACGGATACATTGGCATCGGAAATTGTAAAGGAATAATCCGACAATACGCCGTTCTTATCGGTCAGCGTGATGCTGTATTTCCCGTCCTTATAGGCAAGCTCCTTTGTGATGTCATTTTTACCGCCCGACAGAAAGCTCGGTATGGTGTTATGGTTTGCCATAAGCGAAACAATCTGGTCGTAAGCCGCCCTCGCCCCGCTGTTGGCATAGTTAGAGCCAAAATGCAGGCTGTAGATTGTCGTGCTTGTCTGGCGGTATGAGCCTGTGGCTTCACGGCATCCCGTGACAAACTCCCATACAAGGGTCTGGGTGGCAACCCACTTTTCATCATCGCTGCCCGTAAGATTGCTGCGGTTGCCCTGATAGCCGTAGAGCAGGGCAAGCCCGACAGCCTTTTTCTGGTTGGCGGATAAGGCGTTCCATGTGTCGGAAGATGCCTTTTTCAAGGTGTTTCCCGTTTTCAGCGGTACGCCAGGCTGGATGCAGAACGCTGTTTCCCCGTTCACGGACATACGGTACTTGTAATTGCCTGTGCCGCCTGCGGTATAGCCGTTAATTGTGGCACTTGAATTGTACCTCATGGCGTTTCCGCCGCTGTCGTAGGTGTGGGAAAAACTAATCGTGCCGATGTCGCCTGCGGCAAATGCCGTGGTCGCAGGGATAAGCGACAACGCCGTGACCGCAGCCATGCAAAGAGCCGCAGCCTTTTTGAATAATTTTGAAAACTTCATAGATACCTCCTGTTAGGTTGTTAAAAATTTTGCCTTGCTGACCGAAAAAAAGCTGCCCCCATGGACAGCTTAAATACTTTCTTTTTTCGGTTAGTTACTGGCAGTATCAAGGGGGTGAGGTGTGGAGAGGGGGAAGCCGAAAAAAATATGGCTATCCCCCAACGGACAGACCCCGCCCTCGGTGTGTGGCTTACCTTTCGTGAGCCTTGTTCCGCTGCAAATGGCGGTTGTAAAACTCCAACGCCTTTACCACAAAGTCGGTTTCCTGCCCTCTGGGTACAGACTTCGGTATGAGCTTGGTTATCCGTTCATCACGGAAGGCGGGCTTTTCTTTCTGGTTTGGCTTTTCTTCCTCCATGATGCTCTGGATAACCTCGTTTGTGAGCTTCCCGTCTTGGTTAAACTTTTTCATCTTGATAGCCTGTGCAAGCGACGGGGTAGCGTCGTTGTAGCTCATGGCTTCAAGCAGGGTATATTGCTGTTCCTCGGTCAGATAAGAGATTTCAACCGCAGGACGGAAAGCAATCTGCCTGTCGTCAACCATTTGCAGGATTTCGGGTACAAGTTCGGTTAAGCGGATATAGCGGCGAATTTGCTCACGACTTTCTCCAACTTTGTCGGCAAGTTCTTCGTTAGACCTCGACTTCGACACCACTGGTGTCGAAGTTAAATCACTCCGTTGTCCTTGTCTGTCCATTGCTTCAAGCCGCATCTTATACGCAAAGGCTTTCTCGCTTGGTAAAATGGTCGTTCTTTGGAGATTGCTTTCCACCATGACGATAATCGCTTCGTCACGGGTCAATTCCTTGACCTCGCATTTCAGCGTTTCAAGCCCCGCAAGCTCACAAGCCTTTTTACGCCTGTGACCGCTGATAAGCTCATACTGCCCGTCCTCTTTCAGACGGACAGTAGCAGGGGTCATTACGCCGCTTCGCTTGATGCTATCGACAAGCTGCTCCATGTCCTCGTCCATTAAAACCTTGAACGGGTGGTCGGGAAACTCGTCAATCTCCGATATGGGAATGTCCCGTATCTTGCTTAACTTTGCTTCTTCACGGCTTTCGTCCGTCTGGAAAAGGTCATCGTATGCGGTCAGTTCGATTTCTGTTCTTTTGTTTCTCGCCAAGCTCTGCCACCTCCTTTCCGAACTGCTCATAAGCTGCGGCTACCTTGCCGCCTTTGTCATAGGCAAAAATGCTCTTTCCCTCTGCGGTGGCTTCCACCGCACGGATGGAATGGGGTATCTGGGTATCAAATACTTTAATCCTCTGTCCGTAGGCACTTCTTACTGTGGCGGTGATTTCCTTGGAGATGTTCGTGCGGGGCATTACCATCGTCATTAGGATACCGTCAATCCGCAAAGGTGGATTGATTTGCCGTCTGACTTTCGACACGGAGCGAAGCAACAGCTCTAAGCCTTTTGCAGAAAGATAATGGGGCTGCGTAGGGATAACCACGCTGTCAGCCGCCGCCAGTGCGTTGATAGTGAGCATACCAAGGCTCGGCATACAGTCTATTAAACAATAGTCATAATTTTTCTTGACCTCGTTCACGCAGGTTTTCAGCACACTTTCACGGCTTATGGCGTTAATCAGCCTTACTTCCAATCCCGACAGCTCAATATTGGACGGTAACAGGTCAACGCCCTCGCCGTGGTGCAGGATGCTTTTCTGAACATCTATGGGATTATCATCAATAATATCCTGCATAATGGTGGAGAGCGTGACGGGTAAATCGTCTGGTCTGTTGTAGCCGAGTGACATGGTTAGATTTGCCTGTGCGTCGGCATCAATGAGCAAAACTTTCTTGCCCTGCTGTGCCAGACTTACGCCCAGATTGACCGCCGTGGTGGTCTTGCCGACACCGCCTTTCTGGTTGGTTAAAGCAATCACTTTGCAATTTGACATAGAATGCGTCCTCCTTTCGCATAGATTTAGCCGCTTTGTCAAGGCGGCTATGTAGCTGTACCAGAGAACGCAAAAAAGCCGCTTACTCTTAAAAATCAATAAGAATAAGCGGCTTCGTGGTGATGTGCCTTAGACATATTCAATTTTCATTCTCTTAACAGGGGCGTTGACAACTTTGAAAATGAGTTCGTCAACGGGGTCAGTATATCTGCCCTGTTGAATAAGTTGATTTTTCAATTCCACAAGGCTATGTAGCAATATCTTTCTTTCCTCGCTGTCAAAATACAAGTGGGTTTTCTTTTCTCTCATAATCGCCACCGTCCTTTCTTGGCTTCATTATATAAGAAAGTGGCAGACAGCTCAAATATGCAATTTGGGAAAAAATAAGCGTACCACTATTTCTAATGATACGCTCACAATTTCAGACGACCTCAAAATGCTTCAAAGCATCTTTAATTGCTTCTACTTTCTCTTTTGTTGGATGTTTCCTCGGCTGTTTCAATTCCTCTACCGCATTTGGGGCATCATACATCGGCAAGCCTAAATCCCGTTTTACCTCTGCGATATATGCGGTATGTACTTTGAAGCCGTATTTCGCTTCTATGTACTCCTTAATCATCTTGTATGTAACCCGCTCTTTCGGCTTGTATGCTGCGGCTCTCTTGGCGATATTATCAAGCGGCACTTTGCCCTCACCCTCGCCAAACTCCACTTTTACGTTGATTACACTATCAGGTTTTTTGTGGGAAAGCATTACAACCGTCTCCACATGGCGAGTGCGGGGGAAGAGGTCCACGGCCACGGCACGGCGGGCGAGGTAGCCCATCTCGGCAAAGCGCTTCACATCCCGGCCCAGCGTGCCGGGGTCGCAGGAGACATACACCACCCGCCGGGGAGCCATGGCGGCGATGGAGGCGATG
>ULZN01006050.1_pt1 | contig 56860 bp, 51 predicted proteins | sample 1963091 | NCBI WGS metagenome assembly ULZN01 (sample SAMEA4835889, study PRJEB28245) | human gut metagenome | biome: gut microbiome; material: fecal sample | place: Denmark | collected 2008 | reverse complement strand
CTACCGCCCTGTAGGGCAGTGGAATTTAAAATTTCATTTTAGGCCGTATTCTCAATATATGATGGATCTATTCCCAAAACTCCATAAGATGACCCTGAGATAAGTGTCGTTATATCCGATTCCTTCGCGCGTGAAAGAGCATTCTTTAAATAATAATAATCATGATTATAACAAAATTCCTGTATAATACTACTTGATACTTTTTCAAAAAAGTCCTCGTAGATCAATACATTGTTCATCGTTAACCTAATATCCGTATCTTCATCCCGATTTGACATGATTACTACATCATTTTCCCTCACATCCGCTTTTGACTTAAATGGTTGAACTGCAATTCCGTTTTTTATCCACGTCACTATGTCTTTTAATGAAACATATTGACATTCCTTCACATAAACAATCAAAATCTATTCTCCCTCTTCTGACTACTTTACTAATACTACCGTTCCTGCCACATCTGGAATTGGTACACATGCAACATGATGCTCATCACAAAATTCTGTAACTGCATTTTTTGTTTCTGTAAACGCAAGGTTATTATAATCATGTACCATAATATATCCCCCTTCACTTAAATGTGGATATAGAACTTCAAGTCCTCTTTTTGTAGATTCATAAAAATCCAGATCCAGACTGACCAGTGCCAATTCTCCCTGTAAATCAAATGTATCCGGAAATTTTCCCTGCTTTATCACACATCTGTCCCGGTAGGGCATGATCTCTAACACTTTTTCAACAGGCGTTCCTCTCTCTCCGAGCGCATAGAGTTTTTCTCCCCATCCCTGACTGACTGCTCTTGCTTTATCCTCTTCCGGCAGACCATTGTATGTATCAAACAGATATAAGGTTCTGTCCGGAAACAAGATATTCATCTTTCTTGCCAGAATACCTTGTGATACACCGATCTCTGCCACATTCCCCGGCACTTTCTTTCGTACGATCTCCTCTGCTAAAAGAGACAAGGTCTGCTCTCTTACATAATCTCTGGATATAACATTCTGATTTTCCTGAATATTCATCCCACACACATAGTATCTCTTCTGCGGCAGATCAAATAATTCTGGTATTCTTTCATCCGATAAACACTCATGAACAAGACGATCGCATTCCTTCTGCAAAAGATTCGTTTCATAATCCGATCCACTATATGCATAACCTACTATTTTCTCCGGTGGCACATTTTCCGCTTTCAGAACCTCGATTCCTTTGGGTGTATTTCCAAATGCTATAACAATATAGTCATACTCTATCGTCCGTAACTGATTCAATGGCAAGACTGTTTTACCATTTATATCATCTGCTCCATCCGAAGTCAGATATGCAATAATCTCCACATCACTTTTTAGGTGTTCTGTTAGATACTTACTAATAGATCCCGTTCCAAATATTATAATCCTTTTTTTCCCCATATTATATTTCCTTTTCCTGACCGACAAACTTCAAATATTCTACTTTTATATCTTCCACCATAGATTTCAAATCGTATCTTGTTTCATAATCTAAAATCTGCTTTGCTTTTTGCACATCCAGATGCCACTTCGTTCCTCCATCATCCTTTTCTGTCTGTAGACAGATTCCTGCCTGATTCAAAAAAATTCTACAGAATTCCTGCGCAATTTCAAGATTTGTTAAAACAGCACCTCTTCCAATATGAAAAATTCCTGACACATCCTTTGCTTTTAATCCCACATCCAGAGCCCTAATTACATCTTTGATATAAATAAGATCTCGTCCACCTGCACCCGTTCCATAGATTGGAATCGGTTGATTAGCTACTGATAATTCCAATAGGTTTTTCCAAAATATATGTGTCATGCCCTTTTTAAGGTCTAATCCACATACCTCTCCCATTCGATATGACTTTATATGCATGCCATAGGTGCGATTATAATAATCTGCTAATGTTTCAACACACAATTTACTCAATCCGTACATATTATCCGGTTTTGGGGTTTCGACTTCATTTATACTCTCTCCTGCAGAAAACCTTTCATTCCCCCAGACAGCCCGGGAAGACACATTAATAATATTGCCTATTTGAAGTTCTTTACAGGCTTCAAATACATTACTGCTGAACTGTATATTTTCCATACATTGTGTCTGCGTTGATAAATTTTTCTGACCAGCCAGATGAATGACAGCCTCACATCCAGAAAAAATCTGCATCAGACTATGAAACGAATAATCGCTTTTCAGATAGGTTATATTCCCCGCTTTTTTGAGCATCTTACTAGTATCCCTCACAGGTACAACACACTCATATGCACTTCCATAATCCCGTATAAAATACTGTCCTATAAATCCACTACCACCTGTAACCGCAATTCGCATTGTCTCACCTACTTTATCAGTTCCTGATATCTGCTTTTTACCTGTTCTACTGTCAACCCATATCTTGATGCATTATCTGCTACATAACCATGATTTGTAATAAATTCTAATGGATAGCCTACCAAATCCATTTTCATCATGTTTCCATGTAAAGCCTTTGCAATCTGTGGCAACATTCCACCCTGATATGCTGGTTCCATTACCAGCAATCTATCATTCACAAGATTTGCCTGCAAAGTCTTCTCATCAAAGGGAACAATGGTCGTATAATAAAGGATTGTTACATCTTCGTCTTTAAACGCCTGCATTGCAAGTTCAAGCATTGGACCTACCGCCAGCACAGTTGCTTTGCATCCCTTTTTCACTATATTAGCCTTACCAAACATTACCGGTTTATTATACGAGTTACAATAACGAGTAATCCTGTAATAAGTCGGGTGATTGTCTGCATACGCCTCTAGAAATAAGGTATGATATTCATCCGGCCGCCCCGGGACAACAATTTCCATTCCCGGGATCATACCTAATACTGCAAGATCAGCCGGGCAGCAATGTGTAGCTCCGTAAATTGCATTTTCTGTACTAGCACCAAAGCCAACAAAATTTCCTCCAAGCTGCTGATAACCAAAATCCACTTTAATCTGTTCATATGCTCTTTCAATAATAAACGGAGACTGCCCATATATAATCGGTATCATTCCTGCAATTGACATTCCAGCCGCAATACTAACCATAGACTGTTCCATAATGCCAACATCCACTGCCTCTACAAACTTCTGTGGATATTTCCTTTTTAGGTCTGGAAAAAGAAATGCTCCAGACGCAGCCATCAATACAACTGCTCTGTCATCCATTTCCAAAACAGCTTTTGATGTCTGATAAAATTGTGAAATCATTAAGTTCATTCTTATAGATCCTCTAATATCATTGCATATTCTTCATCTGAAATACCCTTAAAATGCCAAATATCCGGTTCTCTTTCAAACAAAGAAATACCATGTCCCTTAATCGTATCTGCTAAAACAGCATATGGTTTTTCTTCTGTTCTTTGTGATAGTGCTTTGCGAAGACCTTCTTCATCATGTCCATTTACCTCTACGACATCCCAGCCAAATGAGTGAAATTTTCCAGAAATATCCGGCATATATTCTGTAGACTTATTATCATCTATAATGCAACAGATATTATCCAGCTTCATCCTTGCTGCAAAAATCATGCTCTCCCAGATACTGCCCTCATTCAATTCCCCATCGCCTACTGTTACAAAGATCCTGTTTTCTTTTCCTTTTATTTTCCATGCATATGCCAGCCCAACAGCATTTGCCAGTCCATGTCCTAATGATCCGGTCGAAATTACCATCCCCGGTGTATGATGGCGATCGGGATGTATTGCAATTCTGGTATCCCGCTTTCCAAACGTATAGAACTCTTCTTTTGAAAGAATTCCGATACTCTCATATACGGCATATAAGCCAAGTGCTATATGACCATTACTTAGCACCAGCCTGTCACTGCGCTCATCATCAATGCCATTTTCAATATTCATTATATCCCGTAATAGAACATTAAATATTTCCATCATTGCCATTGCCGGTGATAAATGTGCTTCTATCCTGTTTGCATGCACCATCTCAACAATATTCCGTTTTTGCTGCTCAATCTCTTTCTCATACATACTTCTTCCGCAATTCCTCCCGATACGGATCCAAATTCACGCTTGCACCCGAATTAGGATATTCACACTCCCTGCATGCTTTATAAGGATTTATTGTTCCTTCTAAAAAACTGACCAACATGTCATTTCTCTTTTTCGAGTTCCATATCTGTTTCAATGTCATATCCATAATTGAACCTAATGTCTCATTCTGGATCTGCCAATCCACAGAACATGGGCTCACAGTACCATTACTGTGTATCGTCAGTTCATAAAAACATAGGGCACAAATTGTACACTGATCTGTTTCTTCCATTGTATTATACTGTCTGCCCCCCTGTGTCATTTCCAGACCAGACCAATGATTTGTCAGTCCATCAATATTGATCGTATCTGCATGCTCGCCTATCTTTTCTATGAAATACTTCTGCTCCTCTTTACTAAAATAATCTCCAATTATTTTGATATGAACATGACAACTGCCTCTTCGTTCATAAAGGTACTTCAGATTATCATACATCTGATCAAACTTTACATTCGCAGCAGCAATTCGTTTAAAATCTTCATCCTTTAACCCATTTAAAGAAATAGATATTTCATCTAGACCAGCTTCTAAAATTCCATCGATCATCTCCGGTGATAACAGGCTTCCATTTGTCGTTGTTTTTACTTCCTTTGCAACGCCCTCCTCCTTTAATCTCCGAATGAATAATGGCATATTTTTATTGATAAACGGTTCGCCAAGAGCATACAGATGCACCACATTGATTGGTTCTGCAAATTCTTTTAACTGGTCTACTACACGTTCAAACATATCCGTAGTCATAATGCTGCCTTTAAATCCAGTATCTTTGCATTGAAAGCAAAAATCACATTTAAAGTTACATATATCACATGGATCTATATTCACACGAAGCGGCTGCTTTAGTGGAAGCAAATCCTGCAATGGCTTTCGATCTTTTCTAATAGGAGGTGTTAGTTTTTTCATTTATCTTCACCTTTCGTATGATTCTTAATTATTAGATCTCTACATTGTACTTCTTGAGGATCTTGATTCCTGTATTGTAAGAATTAAAATCTACAATATCGTCTGTTTCCATCTCAATATCAAATGCGTCCTCTAACTCTGAAATCAGTCCCATATGACCAACGGAATCCCATTCCGGAACAGACTGATATTCCAGTTTTGAATTCACAACATCTTCCTCTACTCCAAGTCCCTCTACAAATGCATTTACATACTTTTCTAAATTAGTCATCTCTTTCTTCTCCTTTTCTATTTGTCGTTCTTTTCTAAAACTTTTTCAATATCAATTGGATCTAGTATGGACATATCGTTCATGCAATACTTCTCCATAAACTCCGGATCTTCTCCAGCATAACAGCATTCGTGCGGATTTCCAAAGCATGGATATGAGAATCCATATTCCATAATCTCCTTTAATGGCTTTTCCTTAATGTTTCCAAGCTTCATATGTAAGTAGGAACATGGCAGGACATCTCCATATGGATTAATGTATGGCCGATTTACCGCTATACAGCCGCTCACCTTTACTTTCTTATTTGGTAATGGCGGCCAGATGTCCCTCCAGAAGTGCTTATATATTGTTCTTAATTTTTCCAGATAAGCCGTATCTTCCGGAGTCAGCATAACATCAAACTTAGCTTTCCAGTTTCCGGTCGGTGTTGCCGGTACAATCGAAAAATGATAATCATTTTTCTGACAGAATTCCGCTATTTCTTCTATCTCACCGGAATGAATATTATAATGCCCCACCAAAAAATTAACCGATGCCTGCATACCTGCATTTTTTGCATTTTCTAATGCCTGTATCGCATGCTCATAAGCCCCCTTGACACCTCGGTATCTGTCATGGATCTCGGCTTTTGTACTGTCCAGACTGATTGACACCCTGGACATACCTGCCGCTTTTAATCTTTGTGCAACCGCCTTCGTAAGAAGATAGCCATTCGAAGTCATCTCAATATAAAACCGGTCTGCGCCAAAAATTCGAATAATATCATATAGGTCTTTACAGACCAGTGGTTCTCCCCCCTCAATCAGGACTTCATACATTCCCAGTTCATCTGCCTCATCTGCCAGCTTTCTGATATCATCTAAGGTAAGTGTCCCACATACCGGTCTGCTCGGAGACTGTGTGAAACACTGCTGGCATTTAAAATTACAAGCATTACTGTAATTGAGTAAGATTCCTCTTGGTGCAGTACCGACATTTCCATTTTTACTGATATATTTGTCAAACGCCCTCATTTTTTGAAGAACCCTTTTGTTATCTTTTAATTCCATCTGTCCTCCTTATGGGTGCAGGCCGCCATCTACACGAATTGTCTGACCAGTCATGTAACTGCTTTGATCAGATAATAGGAATGTAACCTGTTTTGCTACCTCTTCTGGTGTTCCCATCCGTCCCATTGCTGTATTACGGATGGTTGCTTCCTGTAATTCTGTTTTCATTTCAGCGACCATATCTGTCTTAGTCACACCTGGCGCAACCGCATTTGCCCGGATACCATAAATCCCTAATTCATTCGCCCATTTTCTTGTTGCTCCAAGAATTGCTGCCTTACTGGAAACATACTCAAACTGGGCCGGATCTCCATCAAGTGCTGCTGCTGAACTGATGCTGACAATAGATCCTGCTTTATTTTTGATCATATTCTTTAAAAGGCGTTGCGTAAAAAATACCGGTCCAAAGAAATTCACTTCAAATGTCTTGCGGATTTCTTCCATTGATGTCATCAAAAACAGATTTTTAGCACCTACCATTCCGGCATTGTTTACAATCCCGTAAATCGGAACTTTATACTTTAAAATCTGGGAAGCTGCCTCTTTAATCTGTTTTTCATCACTCAGATCAAAGCAAATCGGATAAATACTGACATTATATTCCTTTGCTATGTTCCGCAGTTCAGCTTCCTTCTCATCACTACATGTACGCATACATGCGAACACATTTGCACCATTTGCTGCACATTCTTTTAAAATGGCAGCTCCAATTCCACGACTACTGCCCGTAATAACAATATTTTTATCTCTCAGCATATACATTCATTACTCTTTCTGCAATTTTTCCCGGTGTCAGTCCACATTCCTCTAACAGATATCCATAACTTCCCGGATGAGGATAAAAATCTTCGATTCCTATAATAAGCTGTCTAGGTCTTTGTGCACTGCATGCATAATATTCTGCCACTGCACTTCCTAATCCACCAATGACAGTATGCTCCTCTACGGTAACAACAAGTTCATATTCTTTCAACGCATCTAACCTCTCAGTATCCAGAGGCTTTACCGTATGCATATCCATCACTGTGCAGTCAATTCCATGATCTTTCAGAATTTCTGCTGCCTGTAATGTCTGTGAAACAATAGATCCTGTTGCTGCCAGTGCCACTTTTTCCCCTTGTTGAAGTATAATAGATTTTCCGATCTCATAGTGGAAATCTTCCCCATAAATGATATCCGATCCACCGGATAAGCGGATATAAACAGGACCATTATACCGCCTGGCTGCCTCAATACATTTCACAATCTGTAACCCATCCGATGGACAAAGGATTGTCATTCCCGGTATCGTACGCATTACTGCTATATCCTCTAATCCAAAATGCGAAGATCCAAGCGTATTCATCGCCAGTCCGCTTCCAATTCCAACCGCCTTCACATTTAAGTGCATATATCCCATATTCATTCGGATCTGTTCACTGGCTCTCATCGAAATAAACGGAGCAAAAGAGGTCGCAAATACCGGTGTTCCATCTTTTGCCAGACCAGACGCAACACCAATCAGATTCTGTTCTGCAATTCCAACATTCACAAATGCTTCCGGGTACTTTGTATAGAATCTGGCAAGTCCGGATGAACTTCCGAGATCTGCTGACATTACAAAGAAATCCGGTTCTTCTTCATATAATTTTAAAATTCCCATTCCGAAGGCAGCTCTTGATCCCATCGTTGCCCATCTTTTGATTTCTGATTTTTTTATCTCCATATACTTATTCTTCCAATTCTTTCATTGCCTGTTCGTAATACTTTTGTGTCAAACGATTATGATGCCAGCTATTGTCGTTTTCCATAAAAGAGATTCCGCATCCCTTAACTGTATTTGCTACGATTGCTCTTGGCTTATCCTCGATGTGCGGCGTATGCAGAGCCTGTACAATCTCTGGAATATGATTTCCATTTATCTCTATCACATCAAAGCCAAATGCCGCAAAACGTTCCTTATAATTCGGGTAATACAGAATCTGTTCACTTGCGCCATCGTTCTGAAACTTATTATCATCCAGAATCACCGTTAAATTATCTAACTGAAACTGTGATGCGGATGCAATGGCTTCCCACACCAGTCCTTCATCACTTTCTCCATTTCCAACAATCGTAAAAATCTGATCTGTTCTTTGCTTACGCTTAGAAGAAAGTGCCATACCAACTGCCATGGAAATCCCCTGTCCAAGACTTCCGTTGGAAGATTCGATTCCTATTTCCGGTTCCATTACCGGATGGGCACATAAGTTACTGCCATCTGCCAGATACGTATGTAAACGTTCCTCACAAATCATCCCCTTTTCTCCCAATGTTGCAAATAAAGCCAGTGCTCCATGTCCCTTACTAAGAATAAACTTGTCACGTTCGTCATAAGAACCACCTGCATTGCGTAAGACATCCCCATACAAAACAGCAAGTATATCCACCATAGACAATGCACCACCTAAATGAGCATTGCAGTTACACTCATATGCCATTTTTATAATTCTCTTTCGTATTGCTAAAGCAAACACTTCTAATTCTTTATCTGTCATTCTTATAGTCCTTTATCTTGGTTTATATCTATTTAGTACATCAGGAATTGCAACCACCAGCTTTGCCGAGCATGCTGCTTCTCCATCTACAAAACTTTCCACATGACCCTTCGCCACTCCTCTGTTAAAGGAATCCAACGTCGCATAAATATCCAGACGATCCCCCGGTACAATCTTTCTCTTAAATTTTGTCTTATCAATATTAACAAACGCTGTCTTCATTCCCTGATATTCTTCTACACATAGGAATGTCATTAGAAAGGTCTGTGCCAGAGCCTCTACCTGAACAAATCCCGGAACATTTGGTTCATCATCAAAATGAGCCGGAAAAAACCACTCGTTATACGAAAAATTCTTGATTGCATGTGCACGTTCCATCGGAACAGCTTCTTCTACCCTATCAATAAACAATAATGGATATCTGTTTCTCTGACACTTCTGGATACCCATCGTGTCAAATTTTAATATTTCTTTTTCCACTGGCGATCTCCTCCCTTTTGTATCCTTGTTATTTAAAAACTCTTTTTTGCTCGTTCTTTTTCATGATTCTTGCCGGATTCCCAACTGCAACCACTTCATCCGGCAGATCCTTAAAAACAATGGCACCGGCAGATATGATCACATCATCCCCAATCTGAATATGATCGGTTGTTCCAGATAAAAATCCCATAAATACTCTGTCACCGATCACATCAGCACCACCAATCTGACAATTTGAACCAATGATCGTATGTTTCCCGATCTGAATATCATGACCGATTACCGCATGAGCCTGGACATAGGAATTATCTTCTATTGTTACATTGCTAGTAATCGTAGCACCTTCACAGATTACAACACCTTCTCCGATAGAGGTTGTCTCATCCAGATAAATGCCAGGATGAATCAGTGAAACCAGTTTTATATCATGTTCTTTCACTTTCTGATACATCATTTCTCTGACTGCCGGCTCACCAACCGCTATGACAATCTCAAGGTCTTTCTTGGTATAGGTCTTTAAAAGTTCTTCAAACTTATACACACGCCTTCCCTGAAGTTCGGAAATATCATTCACATCATCGATATATACAATCTCATCCCAACGTCCATCCACACTATTTATCTTTTTAGCAATTATATGTACTTCCTGTGCCAAACCATGTGCACCATAAATACCTAAAACCATTTATTTTTCCTCTTTACTGAGCCGATATGGTGAGTAATACCGTGCTTCTCCATTTGTATGAAGTACGCGTTCTATACTCTCCTGATTAATCGGTTGTGCCGCAATTACATAAAAATCGTTATTTCCCTTCGTCTCACTGACATACCTGACCATATATCCATCAAAGGTATCTGCCTTACTATATCCATCAGAAACTACAAAACCCTTGACCGGTATATTTCCCTGTTCCAGACTCTGCTTACAAATAGCAGCTAATGTGCTCGTCCCATAGATCCATACCGCTTCATCTCTATCCAGCAGCTTTTTCACATCCTCAATCCATTGTCCACCGGATAACATCCGGTAAAATATATCCAACTTATTTTGCAGCCACGCCGGCTCTACTTGTTCTCTACAATCATACGTTGCTGCTGCCATACCAAGAATATCAGAATCAATTTTCATGGAATAGATATCATCAAATTTGTGATCCAGATACTCACTAAACCGTTGATAGAATACACACATTTTTACAATATAGTCCACATACTTGTCCATGTTATCGCGGATACTTTTCATAAATGATCCCCGTGTCATATAACGATATACCGACATCGGCCTTTCATCATAATAGACCGCTCCTTTATTTGCCACAATCTGGCGAATTGGATAATCACCTACTCCAGCCTCAATTACAAATTCCGGCAAATCTTTACGAAGATATTCTAAAACAAAAAAAAATGATCCTGTCGCAGGGAACTTAGATCCAAGTCCACATAACACCTGTTCCCGCTGTGAATAGTAACCACTCTGTGAAAAAGTATTTAATAATACCTTGCTTCCAGTCTGCACATCCAGTTTCCATGCATTATGCATATATAAAGAACACTCTGGATGCGACTCCATATAATCATATTGCCGCTGTAACTTATCCGGATCAGACCAGTAATCATCGCCTTCTAACATCGCGCAATATTTTCCCCTGCACATATATAACTGACAGTTCCATATCGGATGTAAATTTCCTTGACTAAACTGATTTTCTGTTTGATACATGCATCGAATAATAACTGGATATCGTGCCTCATATTCCCTGATAATTTCTGTTGTTCCATCCGTTGATGCATCATCATGGATCACAATTTCATAAGGAAATGTCACCTTCTGCATAAGAATGCTGTCAAGTGTCTGTGCTATATATTCCCTGTGATTATAGACAGGAACAAATACCGATACTTCTACTTTCTTTTGATCTTCCATAAATTTTCTACTCCATATATGCAATCGTATCGCATTCCTATGTATCTGCTTAATTATATAATTTCTGAATCATCTGTGCAATACTCATGATCATCTCATCCTCCAGTTCCGGGTATAATGGCAGAACTAAGACTCTCGAAGATATGTCTCTTGCGACATCTAATGGGCATGTCTGATACTGTGATCCGAAGCAGTCAGCATCTGCCGTTAATGGATAAAAATACTTCCTGCTATAGACATTCTTCTGATGTAATGCATCATATATTTCATCCCTCTTTTCTGCTGTCGAAAGCACAACCGGATAATACGCATAATTGTACTTCACATCTGGGTGATCAAATTCCGGTGTTCTTACATAAGAGACCTCTTTCAGCTGCTCATTATATAACTGAACCTTTTTCTTCCGGATCTGAATGTTCTGTGCAACATATTTCAAATTACATAACCCCATAATGGCAGCAAATTCATTCATTTTGGCATTGGCTCCAATATCTGAAATTACATTTTCATTTTGAATGCCGAAATTCTTCAGATTATATAGCTTCTCATATAACTCCCTGCTTTTTGATGCAACAGCACCACCTTCTATTGTATTGTATACTTTTGTTGCATGAAAGCTAAAAACGGAAGCATCTCCAAAGCTGCCAATCCCATGTCCCAGATATGTTTCTCCAAAAGCATGTGCTGCATCATAGATTACGCGTAATCCGTACTTTTGTGCGATCTGTTCAATCGCCTCTACATTACACACATTTCCATACACATGTACTGGAATAATCGCTACCGTTCTATCTGTAATCAGTGATTCTATCTTCGTCTCATCTATTGTGAAATCTGTTGGCTTAATATCGCAGAATACAGGTTTTAATCCATTTCTTATAATAGCATGTGTAGTAGATACAAATGTAAATGGTGTCGTGATCACTTCACTGCCTGCCGGAAACTGCATCGCCTGAATCGTCATTTCCAATGACATATGTCCATTGACCAGCAAAGATAATTGTTCCACCTGCAAATAGTCACGCAGCTCTTTTTCCAATTCCTGATGATACTGTCCCATATTCGTCAGCCAATGTGTATCCCACAATGGTTTGATCATTTCTGCAAATTCTTCATATGGCGGCATAGATGTTCTTGTCACAAAAATCTTCTGTTCTTTCTTCACTCTTGTTTTCTTTACCCCCACTATAGTTCTTTATAATACTTTTCCAATTCTCTGTACAAAGTTTTTCCTGCATCATTTTTCGGTATCTGATCAATCGTGATCGTCTGAAATGCTGCCGGATTCAGCCTGGTCTTTTCTGCTACAAAGTTTTTAATATCCTTGGCTTTACTTTCCTCTGTAAGAAAAATATATAAATGGTCATCGACACCTGCCGATGCACAATCTATCTCATCAAAAGCGCCTTTGATCAGCCGGTCGACTTCATCTAAATTGACTCTGTTACCATAAATCTTTAAAAAACGTTTTTTTCTGCCTACAATATAAAAATAACCATCTTCATCATGCTGTGCCATATCACCTGTGTGCAGAATGCCATTCCGTTCATCTCCAAGCAAAAGATCGTCTCCACACTCCGCATAGCCTAAGGTTACGTTATCTCCTTCATATACCAGCTCACCCGTTTTATATGCTTCCTGAATTGGTGAACCATCCACATCAATCAGGGTAAAACTTCCCCCTGGAATTGCAATCCCCATGGAACCACATTTTTCAACTGCCTTTTCTGCCGGCAGATAACCCATTCGCGCCGTTGCTTCACACTGGCCATACATCACGACAAACCTTTTTCCATTCTCTGCCGCATACTCCGCAAATTTCGCATGTAATTCGGTAGTCAGCTTTCCACCTGCCTGTGTCATTGTCCGAAGTGATGGAAGTTCCATCCGTGTAAAACGAAGCTTATCTAAGATCTCATAAGTATATGGCACACCTCCGAATGAAGTTGCATTCTGTTCTTTAAAAAACGTCCAGAATTCCTTCTGCATCAGAGACTTATCTGTCACAAGAAGGGTGGCTCCCACCAGCAGATGACTATTGATAATAGACAATCCATAGGTATAATTCATTGGTAATGTCGTAATCGGCCGCTCTGTCTGATCCAGTTCTAAATATGATACAATGGATTTTGCATTCGACAAAATATTTGCATAACTCTGACGTACAAACTTTGGACTTCCTGTTGATCCCGAAGTTGTCAGTAGTAATCCCAGATTCTCATAGAGCGGATATTCTGTTTCATATCCGGTCTTTAGCAACGTATAATCATATTCAGAACATACAATTTCCAGACTAGAAAATATATCTTCAGATACTCGTTCCGATGGTATCCATAAATATGCCGGCTGATAAATAGCCAGAATGTTTGCCAGTAATCCGTGCTCTAATTGTGCATTTAATAGCATTGGAACAAGCCGTATATTCAAAAATGCGATATATCCAGTCACAGATCCTACGCTGTTACGGCACAGTGACACCACCAATGCACGTTTTGTCACTTTTTTCTTCATCCGTTGCTGCATATCCAACAATTCGCGATATGTTACCTGTGTTCCCTGATCATCAATGATTGCTGTCTGATCTTCATATTTTTGTAAATCCCACATAAGCACCTCTTATCTGACTGCAATTACTCTCGTCATACTATTTATCAAATGATAACCATCCCATACCAAATCAAAATCCATGGTATGTCCAATTGTCACAACCCTGTCTACACCCTTTAATCCGGACATGAGTAGTGGCTTCCATGCTTCCCTGTTTCCAATATACCCTAATGTCTGACAATGCGTATCGTTGCAAAACTCTCTTAAGGATAAAAGATCTGTGGCGTCATACTCATAAAAGCAGCCGCTATTACCTCGATATCGCATAAGTTCCGGCGTAAGTTTGTCAACTTTCAATCGAACCAGAAGATAATCCTCCTGTGGCATCACTTGTATCTTTCCGACATTTTCAGTTTCATCCACGGATGCAGCTTTACATATTGTCACCAGCTTATCCACACTTGTTACTGCCTGCATATGATACTTCTCTTTTGCCAGTCCATATAATGCCTTCCAGAATCTTTCTTTTGCATCCTCCTTTTTTTCCCCATACCATACGACCACACGCGGACTCGTACACGCATTCTGATCTGACAAATACGTGTCATTATAAAAATCCCGTGCCACCCTGTCCGCATCCATACATGATAAATAATAGTCCGCATCAATTACCGCAAGTGAATACCTATCTGCAAATGCGATCTCCGTTGCACGCGCTGGCAGCCTGCTTTTCCGAAGCTCCGCAATCGTCGCATCACCACCCCAGACTATGCGAACATCGCACATAGACGATAATAAGGCATTTACATCCTGATTCCGCTCATACCTTATCAATGCGATATAAGATTGCATATCTTCATGTCTGGCTAATACTCTTTTTACACTTTCCGCTATTAGATCTATCTGCGGAAAATTCTTCGATGGTACACGTACCACATTGGCATTTCCGGCCAGCAATCCAGTAAACAATGAATATGCAAAATTAACCGGCACATTCGATGGTGCAATATGAAACGCCATACCTTTTCCAATCCTGATCGTTTCACTATCTTCTATCAGATATTTTTTCTTTAATTCATGTAACGACGATTTTCTTAACCAGAACCCAAGCGTAACAATATCCGGATATAATCTGCACTTTTTGTCTGTCATCAATTCCTTTGACAAATCTTCTAAAAAGGCAAGTACTTCTGCTGCAAATGGCTGCATCGGTGTCACCTGTGTCATCTTCTGTATCATCGCCGGATTTCCAACCAGAAAGGATATCTTCTGATAGGTCTGTATGTCCTGTATATCCGCCAATGCCTTCTGCCTGATACTCTGATCAACAGCGTAGGTATCACTGCATCCCCGGATTTCTGCATCTTTAATTCTTCCAAATACTTTAAAATACTTTCCTTTTCTTCCACATGGGCAATCGTCCTCGCCAAGAATCATTCCCTCATCTTCGGTCAGCAGAGAATGTCCCGGATAAGATTCCGGTATAACTGATACAACCTGTATCAGTCCTTTTTCCCCATTCGGGCATATAGAAAAGTCTAATGGATTGCGAATGATCACATCAGAAAAATTACTTGCATGAAGATGCCCACACGCACACTGCATATAGATGCAGCCGGTCTGTTCTACCATTCCGTAATAATCATGGATATCCGACAGACCACATATTTCCTTCATACGATTCTGAAACTCTTCCGCTGAAACAGCTTCGGATGCAAGCTTCTTCCAGCCACCGCCATGGATCAGAACTGCATTCGACAGGTTAATCTGTTCTCCCATTTCTTGTTTAAGGCGTACAAGTTCCTGATAAAAATACTTCCAGATCATAAATGTAAATCCAAACAGCAGTATTTTCCGATCCTTATATTTTTCCAAAAAAGCTTTTAGTTCTGACAGATTCAGATGCATATCATCATCAAGTGCATACATTCTCTTTGATCCAAAAATTGAAAATCCAAGAATTCCGGCTCCACGGGCAGAAAACATCTTCCGATCCTTCACTACCGAAGGACAATCAATGATAATCATTGGCATGCGGGAAGATCCTGTGAAATCCGATACAATCTTAACCAATGCTTTTTGTTGATTTGCTGCTGTCATTTTATCCAGATATATTTTTGAAACAGACTGTCCAGTTGTCCCAGATGAAGTCATAGTCTTGATCACCGCATCATCTGAAATGCTTTTAAGGGATCTTTCCTTAAAAATACGGACGGGAAGAAATGGAAGATCTTCATAGGAATTCACTTGTTCTTCCTGATAATCAAATGTGTCCATTATATTTTTATATTCTACACAATGTTCCATATGATAATTAGTTAAATACTTCAACCTTGATGTAAGCAACGCCCTTTTTTGCTGCTTATCACATCCGTATGGTTCATCTAACCATGCTATTTCATCCTTCATCGTCTGCTCCATTATATTCAAATTTTTGTCTACTGATATACATCCCATGATTTATGAAAATCAATCACCCGCCGGATGCCTTCCTCAAATTCAACCTGCGGCTTCCATCCGGTTTTCCAAGTCCTTCCCTGACATTCTTTCCCAGTTAATCACACATGATTTTTATGTATTCTTTTGATTTTATACTGCATTTACTGTTCCTCAGCTATTGCATATAATACCGTCTCCCACATGCGTGAGGTATACTGCCTTATACAAAACTTATATTCTGGTACCAATCGCATGATATATGATGGAATTTCTATCACATCCATCGGTTTATGATAAATACAAATTGCAAGCTTTGGCTTGTGTCTCTTGATGGTCTTCTCCGCTCCCTCTAATGCCTTTAACTCGCTTCCCTCAATATCCATTTTAATAAATGTAACCTGTTCCTCACCAACTATAGAATCAATATCATATCCTTGAATCACTAATGATCCATTTTCTGTGATGCAAGTACTTGATCCATTTTCCACCAGATGTATCTGCTCATTTTTATTCCATGTTGCACCATTTATAACATGGACATCATGTAACCCTTTTGTCATAATATCTGTTTTCATATCCTCATACGACTTAGTTATTGGTTCAAATGCATATACTTTCCTATACTTGCTATTTGTCCATTTACAAAAATCAAATATATTTTCTCCTTTAAAAGCTCCTGCATCCACAAAGATCTCATCATTCTGTGGTGAAAATACATCAAAATATTGCCATCCTCTTGTTCCGAACAGATCGATATGTTTGTACTTCAAAATATTTTGTTCTGAAATACCACTTACAAGTAACTGTTCATACATCTCATCCTGGTATTTATAAGAACCAATTATAATGATACTATCCTTCCAATCCCTTTTTACCAGATCACTAACTGTCAATACCTCTAAGCCATCAAATTCACCCATATGATAATTATCACAAAAGTAATCTGTCTTATATCCCATACACTGCAACTGACCTTTTAACATACTTCCCAGATAACCACACCCAAAAATTATAATCTTCTTATATATCCTGGTTTCCAGTTCCCTCTTTAGATCTTCTGCACTATACCAGTCCTGATATATTTTTCCTATACGTGATATATACCTGTCTTCATCCCGCTCTAACAAATATGCAATCCTTGCTTCATATAAAGCTCTCGACTCATCATCCTGCAAGCATTTATAAATCTCATTTATTGTTGAAATATAATTATTTATCTCCATATTCACTTCTCCCATTATCACGATATCGATATTTCTGAATGTTATTTATAAACATCCCATGACTTATGAAAGTCGATCACCCTCCTGATACCTTCCTCAAATTCCACCTGCGGCTTCCATCCGGTATCTGCTATCAAATTACTGCTGTCCGCTTCCAGATGCATGATCTGATCCGGGCTGTATGGTATCTTTCCGAGTCCTTCCCCGGCATCCTCCCCCAGTTGATCACACATGATTTTGATGTATTCTTTTAAAGGTCTGGCTTTTCCACTGCCAATCGGATAAATTGCATGATTTTTTCCATGTTTTGCAATCAGATATAAGGCATTTGCAATATCATCCATATACACAAAGTCCCATATCTGTTCCCCCTTTGAAAATGCTAAAGGGCGATGATGAAGACTATTGACGATGTTTGCAATCAAAACCGATCCATCATTATCGTACTTTCCATATCCGCTTAATACACGTGGCCAGATATGCCTCATACCATACTTGTCACATAACATCCTCGTAGCATAACAGGAGCACAGCTTCATAATCCCGTAAGCACTTTCCGGTTCACAAAACATATCTCCGGTAAGCGGTTCCTCTTTCCGTCCATATTCTGCCTGGCTTCCCACGCCAATAAATGTGTGACAGCCGAATTTATGCGCTGCCTCTACTGCATAACTTGAATACCGGACATTTTTACTCTGTTCCTCGATATTATTACGAACGGTTTTTCCTGTATTTGCCCAACCCAGATGAAAGAATACATCATAATCATTTTCTTCCGGTTCATAGTCCTTTAACTGCTCCAGTGTGTAGTGCTCGATATGCAGATGTTCATGCTCCGGTACAAAAGCGGAGCGAAAAGAATGTTCTCTCTGAAACAAAAAAACTTCCACATGTTCCTCTAATAATTTCTGGATCAGGGCAAGCCCGATCGGACCACTGCCACCAGTCATGACAACTTTTTTGATTTCATTCCCTTTACGTTCCATCTTCATTCTATCCTATACTGCATACAATACCGTTTCATGCTGACTATATGTATAATGGCGCATATAAAACTGATATTCTGGTACCAGTTGTGCTAAATACTCAACAATACTTACCGGATCTTCACATTTATGATATACACAAATAGCTAATTTCGGTTTGTATGTCTCTATCAATCCTTTTACACCCATTAATGCATCCAACTCAAATCCTTCAATATCCATTCTACGTCAAAATATGCATCATGGTCAACCGGAATCTTCATAAAATCATACAAATCTCCATTCCGCAGAAATTCCATTCGTCTTCGAAAAACTTCACATGACTTTTCATCTGAAAGCTTTCCTTCTACTGCACGGATTCTGTTCTCCGCATATTCTGTTCCAATCCATTCATATATATCTCCAATGGTGTTATGTTCTATCTTCGTTTTATATTCATGCAGTGTGAGCATCTGTTCCACCATTCCTTCCCAATCTGGAATATCAAACAGTGTACCTCCGCTAGCTTTAACTTGCTGGCTGATGCTCTGTCTGTATGTATCACTACAAACTATAAATATGCTATCCGAGAAATCTCCAATTCGTTTTGCATTATATACCGGTATTTTTTCAATATACCTTTCTTCTTTGCAATGGTTATCCAAAATTGCCCGGATATTTGCCTTTATACCCATTTCTTTGAATGCCAGTACCATCATATGTGCTCTTCCACCAGCCGCAAACAGCACCACATCTTTGCCATCTAATTCCTTATAACATTCATAGAATTTTTCCTTACATTGTTTTATAAATCTTTGCTTTGCATTCAAAATCTGACACCCTCTTACTTTCTCTCATTTATCTGTAATTCACTGACATCTACCCATAGACACGCCATTCTACTTCATCTCATACAACGGAATCAACATATCCTGTTCAAACTCTTCCTGCTCCAAAGGCGGATTCATATATTCCAGTGGAAGTGATTCCATCTGTCCATCCGATCGCTTATAGGACACCTGTTTTGGAAAAGCACTCAGATCAATTGGAACCATCACTTCGCAAATCACTGGTCCATCATAATCCAGTGTTTCCTTTACACGTTCCTGCAGTTCTTCATTTGAATGAATCTGTACCGTTTTTAATCCATACGCCCCTGCCACAGCCGATATCGGTGAAAGCGTCAGATGGGAATCCGCATCACAGGCCACATAATGTCCCTGAAAAATATTTTTCTGTGTTGCGTGAATCTGCGCATATCCCTGATTGTTCAACACAAAAATCTTGATTTGAAGATTCAATCGATGTATTGTTTCCAGTTCCTGAATATTCATCTGAAAACCACCATCTCCATTGACGCATACCGTTCTTCTTCTGTCACCTGCCAGACATGCTCCAATTGTTGCAGGCACACCAAATCCCATTGACGCAAGACCTTTGGTACAAAATACACGCTGTCCCTTTTTTACGCGAAATGTCTGCATCGACACATCAATACACGTTCCTGAACTTCCGGACACATAAATATCGTCTGCGGTCATCTGCTCTGTAATCGTATCCAGTAGTGCATATGTATTAACCAACTCTTTTTGTGTTCTTGCTTCCTCTGTGACAATTGGATACTTCGCTTTCATCTCTTTTGCATAGTTGATCCATGGCGTATAATCTTTTTTCTGAATCTCATCTTTATGTTCCAGCAAAAGCTGCATGAATTCTTTTGCGTCCGCCTCGATTGCGAGCTGCGGTCTGACATTGATTTTATGTAACTCATTTTTATCAATATCTACCATCACTTTATAAGCAGCTCTCGCAAATCCATCAAAATTGTAACCGGTCTGCAATAAATTCATCCGCGCACCAATAGATAAAAAGAAATCAGAATTCTGCTGTACAAAATTTGCATACCGCTGTCCCATTCCACCAGGTCTTCCGAAAAACAGCGGATGTTCTTCTTCTATCAGATCAATTCCATTCCAGGTTGTAAGAACCGGAATCTGCAGAGTCTCTACCAGTTTTTCAAATTCGTCCCGTCCTTCCGAAAGACGGATGCCATTTCCCGCCAGCAAAACAGGACGTCGTGCTTGATTCAATTGTGCGATTGTCTCCATTACCTGTCGTTCCAGCCGTTTTCTCTTTTCATTTTTTTCTTGTTCTGAAATTTCTGCCGGTTTCCAGCCTCTTAAGGTTGTTTCCTCTATCATGGATGCCTGTACATCCAACGGAATATCCAGCCAGACCGGTCCCTTTCTTCCATGTATGGCTTCATACAACGCACGATCCAGATGATACCTGATATCCTGTGGTTCTGTTACAAGCGCTGCATATTTTGTCACCGGTTTTACCATGGAAATGATATCTACTTCCTGCATGCCCTGCTGACGAATTCCCTGTCCGTTCACCATATCTGCGCGTTTAACCTGTCCGGACAATACAATCATAGGAGTTGATTCGATGTATGCTGCAGTCACACCTGTCAGAGCATTTGTTCCTCCCGGCCCCGTTGTCACCATAAGAAGTCCTGGTTTATTTGTGACTCTCGCATATGCTTCTGCCGCTATGGAACAGGCCTGTTCATGAAGGCATACCACATATTGGATTTTTTTGCTGTTCCCAAGAGAGTCATTTAAGTGCATGGCACCACCTCCTGGAAGCATGAACATATGAGGCACTCCCAGTTGTTCTAAATATTGAATTACATAATCTGATACTTTAATCAATTATCTTTTCTCCATCCAACTATTCTTGTATATTAATATTAATCTTCATCATTTTCAGATTCTTTTTCCCGATATTCTAGTTGATTTGCATACAAATTTTCACATTCATGCTTAATAACATTTAATAACTTGAGTTTTTGTTCATCTTCAAATGCAAATTGATCCACGACTTCTATTGTTAAACTTGCGAATTGATCAATCACATTCAAATATTCCTGCTTCTTATATCCACGCTCTCTTACAAAGTCTAATAAATAACTAAGTTTATGGATTATTATTTCCATTCCTTTTCCTATACCTATCAGATCATTTTTAAAAAAGATTTTTAAAAATTCTACCTGTCCGTAAAATTGTTGAAATCTACTTTCATAAGAAGCATATGAAGGCACCTTGCTCTCCTTATCAAATACGTCATCCCGTTTCGCCAATCCAAGTTTTTCGTATGTTTCAATTTCTTTATATAATGCTTCTTTTCCCTCTACAATTAATTGTACCGGTTCTTGCAAACTATTCCCCATCTTGCTCAGGCCAGCACACCACCATTCATGAGGATAATGTCGATAAAAAATATTGTCCTGATATTTTTCATAGTTTAAAACATTTAAAGATAAAAATGCCTCTCTTTTTATAATCAAACCAGATATATAATTCTGTCTTAAAAACGTTTTTTCAAATGCATCCAGTCCCTTTTTTCCTTCTTCCCTGTCAACAATAAAAAAATACTGTGAAAATGTTTTCGCTCTAATCTGGCTTAAATTTTTATTCTCAGATAATATTTTTAAATAGTGTTCCAATGCCCCAATCTCTATATCATCTTCATCTGACACTAACAACACATACTTTCCATGCGCTTTCTCAATCGTTTTATACCAATTTAAATGTGGCATTATGGTCTCATCAATTCCATAATACTTCAATCTACTATCTGGAAGCTTGCTTGCCTGCTTATACTCCTCCTGATATAATTCGGAACCATTTTTAGATACTACAAACTCCACTTCCGCATCGTATGGCATTTTTATTAAATGCTCAAGTCTCTTTAAAAGTAAATTTCCCCTATTATGTGTTGGAATCCCAATTGTCAATAATACATTAGAATTGTTGCGCCCTTCCGGAGTCAGTCTGTATTCATGCTCTGTTTCAATAATTTTTCCAAGCAGATCGGTATCCTCCTGTCTTTCTGTAAATACCAACCGTGGCAAGTATTCTGCCGTATTTCTGTGGAAATATTGTTGGAATTCTTCCTCGCAGGAAAATATTTTAAAATTGTCCCTATAAGATTCCCATTCCGGAATCTTCCAAAAAGATAATGCTCTTCTAACATCATTTACAATTGCATACACTTTGCGTCCCGTTTCCGCTACTTTTAAAAATACACCTATTTTTCGGTAATCCCAATCAAACTTTATTAAGACATCACTGAATTCATTTTTTCCAAATAAGCTTTGTATATCAAAATCTTCAAATTCACTCATAGATATTTTTCCATTAAAGTTTTGTTTTTCTTTATCAAAAAGAAAATACTCACCCTCTCTGTATGGAATAAAATCTATTAAACAATCCTCATATGCATATTTATACGAATTTTTTTCAGTATATTTTTGAAAAGAATTACGAAACTCTTCTTCGTTTCCAGCAATATAGCAATTATAAATATTTTCCAATATCCATTCTTTGCAATCTTCTTTTTCATAAGATAATATTAATAACTCCAATGCCTTATCATAATTTTTTTGTTCAAAATTCTCTATCGCTAAATCCAGTATATTATTTTCCAATTATTTTTCTTTTCCTTTCTCTCTTTCCTGTAACTTTTTCACATATGCCCCAATCGTTTCCTCTTCAATTTTTTTTATTTCACCGGCTCCTATGGCCACTCCATACATCATCGCTTTTCCCTGCTCCGAAATATAAGAAAATTCATCCTTCATGGTATCCTGCGTTTGATAAACTAATGGTCTCAACGAATATTCCATACCTTTTAAGCTATCAATTACTGTTTCTGCCATATAATCCTGTTCCATATAATGATTAATCTTTTTTATCCGTTTATATAACTTCAATACCTGATTATCATTAATATTGGATTTTTTACCCATTGATTCCAGTTTTTCGTAATACCTCAAACCTTCCTTTGCCTTTTTTTCTACTTCATTTAGTTTTTTAGGAATTCCTTCTATGAATTTTACGGCAATTTCTTTATTTTCCCCATCAAATAATTTTTTTGAATGATCAATATGCCATTTTACATTAAATTCTTTCTTACAGTATTTTTTTATTGCGCTTTTTAAAGTCATAACCTTTGATCCATGAATCAAAGCTCCCCCTTCTGTAGCATCAATCGTAGTAATATTTTTCCATTCTTTAATGCGCGTTTCAAACCAATCCAAGTATAATTTAAAATCTGAACGTGTTAAAACTTTCCCACCTCCAACAGCATCAACTTCAAAATAATCAGAATTTTTTACATCGATCTCCTCCATTTTATCTTGAAACGTTCCATCTGCATGAGTTTTATTTCCAGTCAATGCCAAATCCTGACCTATCAAAATAATAATTTCAGACCCCATATTAATTCCCAATGAATAAGCTGTATTTGCTACCGATCCGCCTGTCGGAATATTAGGTAGCGTACAATCTTTATTTTTTGCCCGGCTTAACTCATACAATATCTCATCTTCCATTTTGGAGCCGCTATAATAAAAGAACTTTTTTCCCTTATGCAGTTCCATTGGTTCTACCGATACCTGCGTCATTGTTACCATTGCAGTTTTAGATATATCTTTATGTTCAAACAGTTTCCCGGGTTTTAATCCATCCACAATCACAAACAAATCCGGAATTATCCCCGCATTTAATAACGGTTTCATTGCTGTATCTGTTGCTATGATACAAGCTTTCCCTTTTGCAAGCTTCAAATCCTGTATATTTTTATTTAAAGACGGACCTGCTGATACTATAATAACTGGAAAATCTTTCGGCAATATATTCTTTAATTCCTGTACCCCATATCCTTCACACAAATATGGAAAATTTTTAAATAAATTTGTTGCTGTAACATTTGTATAACGAACTTGTGTATTCCAACTCACTTCTATATCAAAAACATGTTTTCTCAGTTTCTTTACAAACTCTTCTACCTTTTCAGGAAAAAGTTTCTTATAATTGCCAGATAAGTATGTTTTTAAAAGCACCATATTGTCATAAGAAATAAATAAATCAAAATAGTCCTGTATTTCTATATCGTTTAATTCATCTACAATAATGCCCACAGGAATATCTTTTTTAAATAAAAATGCAAGATCAACTTCTTCCATTTCTCTTCGAAAAAGTTCAAACGAAGGTTCATATATTAAAATATTGCATGTTTTCGGTGCGCAATCTATGATTTTTTTAATGTGAACTGCATTTGATATCCCAATAATCACAATTGGTGTATAATCCTTCAATTCATTTTTTTTAATCCAGTTTGCGCCCACCTCATCTGGCGCGTATTTTCCATTCAAATAAAGAATCTTTCCATTGTCATTTACCTTTAAAATTGTATTTCCAAAATAACTGTTTTCTGCAAGCACATCAAAATTACGTTTTTTTCGTTTTACACTCGCTAATTTTTCCGCCCACATCGGAAATTTATTTTTAAGTGCCTCCATGTTTTTTTCATATATTTCTCTATTCATCTATATTTTCACCCTGTAATTTATCATTTACGTAGTTTAATATTTCAAGCCATCCATATTGTAATGTATCCAATAAAATTACATCATCCTGACGTTCAATTCCATCTATTAAATCATGTAATACCTGCACCAGAAACTCCTCATTTATAGAAATCTTAGCCTCGTAAAGTATACATGTAACTATCTCATTCATCATCGGAAGATACTGTTTTAACTCATCTATATATATTTCTCCGGATTCTATTTTTTGTATAATTGTTTCTACCTTTTCTTTATTACAGCACAGCTTTTCTAATAATTCATGCATATTCGTCCCTCATAATAATTTTTGTATATAGAAAGAAAGAGTTGGCATATGCCAACTCTTTCTTAAAGATTATCCGATTACTGTAATAAGGATAATACTCCCTGTGTGCTCTGATTTGCCTGAGCAAGCATTGACTGACCAGCCTGAGCAAGAATATTGTTCTTGCTGTAGCGAACCATTTCATCAGCCATATCAGTATCACGGATACGAGACTCAGCAGACTGTGTATTCTCTGATACATTATCCAGGTTAGAAATAGTATGCTCTAATCTGTTCTGTAATGCACCTAATGCTGATCTCTGACCAGATACGTTGTTAATAGCATTCTGAACCATATTGATTGTTGCATTTGCATGTGCATATGTATCAACTCTCGGTCCATTAAAGCTTTCTGCAGCTGTTGCATTAACATGGAAAAGAACTGCATCTCTACTTGCAGCTGCTGCTGCACTCGTTCTAACAGTTGTAGAATCAGCAACAATGTTTCCTGTTACTGTCTTAAATCCAGTTGAAGCTGTATTTTTTGTAATTGTTGCATTTTTAGAAGCAAGTGCTTTAATAGATGCTCTGACGGCAGCTGATGCGCCAAATTTCTTTTTCTGTGTAACATCATTTGTTGCATAGTATTCGCTTGTAGCGATTGTCTTTCCTGAGCTTAATCCAATTGCCTTTGCATTCATTGCTGCAATGTTAATTGTGATCTTCTGTCCGTTGTTTGCTCCAACCTGAAGATTCTTTCCTGTGAAAGTACCATCTAACAGGTTCTGCTTATTGAACTGAGTTGTCTCGGAAATACGGTCGATTTCATCTGTTAATGACTGTAACTCCTGATTGATAGCATCACGGTCGATAGACTGGTTGGTATCATTTGCACCCTGAACTGCAAGTTCGTTCATACGCTGTAAGATGCTGTGTGTCTCATTTAATGCACCTTCAGCTGTCTGGATAAGAGATACACCATCTGATGCGTTATCAGATGCCTTATCAAGACCACGAATCTGGCTTCTCATCTTCTCAGAAATCTTTAATCCTGCTGCATCATCGCCTGCGCGGTTAATCTTGTAACCTGAAGATAACTTCTCTGCTGATTTAGCCTGTGCTCCTGATGTTGTTCCTAACATTCTGTTGGCGTTCATCGCCTGCATATTATGCTGTACTACCATGCCCATAATTGTTTCCTCCTTGAATTAAGTTACAGCTTCCATGCTGTAATTGATATGATATTTGATTGTAAGATTTTCCTCTTTACGGCCGTACGCTCCGGTCAGGGGTCTGTCTTGTGGGGTAAGCAACGGGGTTTCCTTGCTTACTTGTTATATATATCGGACGAGGTGTGGAATACTTTAGTCCCAATTTTAATTTTTTATTTTTCAACCGCTTTTTATAGTGCCACCGGAACTCTTCCTTCCAGTATTGCACGGATCTCATCCAAATTCTTTCCTGTGATGGATGCAATATTTTCTGGGGTCATTCCGCTGTGGTTCATATTGATAATGATTTTTGCCTCCCCTTCCGATTCTCCCAGTTTTCTGGCATCTTCCAGATCATCCTTCATCAGTTCTCTCAACGCATCACACATATTCGCATCCCTCCTTATTTCACGATATAACTCATCATTTGCTTTGACACTTACCTGTAACACAGCCTCAACATTCTGTCGGTCACGCGGTGTATTCATTTCTTCCACGTTCCTCAGGAATTCTTCTATATCTTCTTTTTTCGCATGGTTTGACAAAATCCGCAAACTTCGATGTTCTCCCGGCTCTAATTCCTGTGTCACAATAATCTGCGCCGGAATCGGTAAATGTTCTGTCACATAATAAATGCCCGGATATCTTTCTTCTATTTTATGTCCATACCTCTGCAATGTCAAAAACATTTTCTCCGGTCGGGTTTCCCTGAAAATAGATATTGTCAGTTCATTGATTGGAACTGCATCTACATATTCTCCATAGCCTTTGTACAGGCACGCATACCCGATGGTCTTGTAAAAATCGTCAATGGTCAACGCATCTTCCGGGCTCTTATACTCGATCACATTATAGGTTCTCATAATGTGACCGATTTCATTCTTAATTTGTCCGGTACTCCCTTCTTTTATGATAAGAAGGTCGATACGGATTGGTTCCTTGCTCAGATTGTATTCCGGCTTTAACTCCAGCCGTTCAATGTCTTCATGGAATTCCAGCCCCGCAGCGGCACAGAATGCCGGATGCCACTGGAGCTTGTCTGGTGCATTTTTCAAATTGCTTCCTCCTGTTTGTGTGAATCACGATTCCGCAACATCGCAATTTGTTTTCGTGCACGAATGCTTAGTTTTCACCTCTTTTCCTTTTCTATTTTTCCTCCGCAATCTTTTCCTACTGTTATCATAACGTAATTTTATTTTCCCTGCAAGTATTCATCAATTCCATCCGCAATACCATCTGCGATCTTGTTCTGGTACTCATCGGTTGACATCTTCAAATCTTCTTCCTTATTTGTCATATATCCAATCTCAACGATTGTGGCAGGCACTTTGCACCAGTTGATCCCACTCATGGAATCCGTTTCCCAGACATACTCTTTTTTACACTCTGTTGCAGACACCAGATCGTCCAGCACTGCCGAAGCTAATGCATGGCTTTTGTCATACAGATCTCCATTATACGGATTTGATGAGGTCTGGCAGATGGTCATGGCTCCATGTACCGAAGTATTTTCCGATCCATTTGCATGAATCCGAATAAATGCATCGGCGTTTGCATCGTTCGCTATGGTCGCTCTCTCCGAGTTACTGATATTTACGTCATTTGTTGTCCTTACCATTACAACCTGATACCCTCTGTGTTCAAGCTCTGCCTGTAGTTTCAATGAAACATCAAGTGTAAGCTGGTATTCTTTTAAGCCGCTGGCATGTCCACTCGTTCCACTTGACACTCTGGGTTTCTTTTCCTTTGCCCCGGGACCGATCGGCTCTAAACGTGAATCTCCATTCGCCTGATGTCCTGCATCGATAACCACCGTATATTTTTGTTTTTCTGTTGTGTTTTCTGTATTTTTATCTTTTTGCGTATCCTCTGTATCTCTACTGTGTATTTCTTCCTGTGCAGTTGCCTGTTGCACAACCGCTTCCCTTTCCTGCTCTGTATTTTCTCCTGATTGTTCCGTATCCCGAATCACATTCTCAGATGCTCTCTCCTGTGAATAAACAGAGGTCTGCACATCTCTGCCACAGGCCACGCAAAAACACATTGCTCCGGTTATGTACAACAGGCCGATAAAATTTTTATATTCTTTCTTCATATTTTATTTAACCATCTATTTATATGATTCGAGGGTCAAAAGGTCATTTTAATATTAATTGTGTCAATTGTTTTAAAATTGCACAATGAAATTCAAGTGATTCCATTGGTATTTCATAATGGTACCTGAATAATGACATTGGACGGTTCATTTTAATTTTCTCTTTTGTGTTTCTTTCCATTGTATTTCTGTACAAACCAATCCAATGCATAGTCTTCTTTCCTCATCCTTTGTAATTCATACCTTGCTATAAGTAACGCAATCGCCACAAAATATAATATAGTTTTTACAAGATCTTTCCCGCAAACTTCATACCCCCAAAGCAAAATCCCCCCAATAAGCAGTGCAAGTGTCAAATTTCCACAAACTAATTCCGAAGATGCATAATTATGTATTCTAGAATACTTAGAATCTGTCTGTAAATCGGCAAACATATAACCAGAATACCGTTTGACCATTTGCTTTTCATTTAAGCTTTTCAATTGTTTTCCATCCACCCCAGACTTTATTAATGCTTCCTTAATCCTATCTTTTCCAAGTCTCACTGCCTCATTATGTTTATCCATTCCTCTCCATTTATACATAAAAAAATTAAATGGGCAAAAAAATATTTTTCCAAATTGTGCTAAAACCAACCCCGTAACATATCCTAACAATATAATCACCGCAAAGATATACCCCCACTGTTTTTCATATGTTCCTAATAGAAATTGAATGTCTGGTTTATAAAAACAAATTACCATAATGCCAATCAGAATACTTCCCGGAACTGTATATCCCAGCAAATCATATATTGTAATTTTCTGCAACACTTCCATATGTGTCTCTCTCCTTTTTTACTATGCACATGTTATTCTTTTGTTACTGATTCAAGAAACTTTGTTGATTGCCATGTTCCCGAATACGATCTAGCCAATCATAAACCATTTGTTTCTTATACTTTTTATTGCCATCTTCATCTTTTGCCATTTCCATCGCACATCCAACCAGTGCATATTCATTTTCCAAAGAGGTATGAAACACTCCCTGATCATCCGTATTAATAGACTCATGTATTTGCGGGCAGTTCTGCAATAATTCTTCCTCCTGTGTCAATCCGATATTATAAAATTTTGAAATTGGATGTTCTTCGTATGTCTGTATCGTGCTAATCATATAATTTGAACTTGGATTTGTTTCCACACAAATCCCCTTTTCTGCAACCATTCCTTGCATTCCTTTTTGAACCAATTCTACGCTCTTTATATATGCATCAGAAATTTCTTTTGTAATAATCTGTTCCCCCATTTTTCTCACCTTTCTGGAATAATGATAGTAATAGACAAGGTTTGCAATTTCCCGGCCCGAACGAATTTCTTCACCATCAGGAATTTCCTCATTTATCCAATAGCGATCCATATAATACCATGGTTCCACATACTCTCCTGTTTTGTATAATTCCGGTTTATCCCCACGCAATTTCCAGCTCTGATAATAAGTGTCTATTGTATAAATATAATTATCTTCTTCTAAATATGGCTGATATATTTTCTTGAAGTACAAATCAAACTGTTCCAATAATTTTCCCTTTAACGCTTCACATCCCGTCACTTGAAATTCAATTAGTTTATGATATAGCCAAACAATATTATCCAAATATTCTTGACTTGATATCCAAATGGTATTCTTTTTCCTTCGATACCACTTTTTTATATCTATCCCCAGTACTGTAGCATGACCTAATCGATCACCATTTTTCATATTCAGGAATAAAATAGCCTCATCAATAGCCCGAAGCCCGTCCACTGTATCTTTCCAATCTTCACCCACATGATAAGTAATCTTCCATTGATGCACAACTCCAAATGAAGTGATTGGCACCACATGCTGACTTAATCTTCGAAATGCCGTTCCAAAAACTTCAGGACGGCAATCAATTTCCTGAGCACATGCATCTATGCCTCTTACTCTTCCTGCCTCCTCTCGATACCGCTCTCTAAATATAATTAATTCGTTTGCACAACTTTCCACTCTTTTTCGAAACGCATTATGTCTGCATTCCAAATTTCCCCATAAATTTTCCGTTTGTGCCTGATCTTTTTGTTTTGCAAAATGAAATACATAGTAAATTTTTGAAAGTATTTTTTTCTTTTCTTCTTCTGGCAGATTTTTCTTAATATAAGAATCACATTCACGAATCCAGTTTCTATTTTCCACTGCCGTTTGCGAAGGTCCCGTTCTTAATTCCAATGATTGCATATTAACTCCCTCCAGTGTTCCAATCACTGCATGCACAATCATTTTTTCATTTTCATATCGAGTTTTAAAAAACAAACGTCTTCGACCATCATACTGATTAAAGTTTTCAAATCCTACATTTTCATTGACCTGTTGCAACTCTTCTCTGCATTTAATTAGAATCACAAGATATGCATAAAACCAGTTTTGCAATATTACAGGTATCTTATGTCCACAGATTTCTCCTCGAAACATATGATACATAAGAGCTCGCTCTCCCTCAAATTCATGGTTGATGCTGTTTCTCTGATAGCCAAGATTTGCATAATCTCTCACCTCGTCATCATGTAACAAAGAATTTGTCAACCATAACCCGTCTATGTAACTTTGTACCTCATTATAATATAGACTATACTCCCATTCCCCTTGTAATATATTCTGTATATCGTCCTGTCTTTCTTTAAGTTCTTCTATTTTATCCCATTTCGATTCCCTCATATTTTTTAAATAGGAAAACAGATAAACCCGAATCAAAGCAGCCTGAAAGCGCATTCTTTCCAATGTTTCTTCTCTATAAAATACCCCATAATGATTTCTCGTCTGTCGTCTTCGACAATCTACCTGCCTTAATGCCAGCAAATAATTCTTATTTTGCAAATCATTCATGAGATAAATCCAAATCAATTTTGAGGTCGGTGCTGAACCCAGCATATGAAAATGATTATCTGAAATTCCTCTTTGCATGATCTGATGAAGCTGCATGTTGTCATGACAAATTACAGGCTTCCACTCAAAATCCTGCCACTCTTTTCCGCTGTTTTCTGTTTCTCTGGCAAGGAATGCGCATATGGCTACATCCTCTCCCACACTTCTTGTCAGTTCCCTCCATTCTAATATGGTATCGTATTTACAAATTGGCTGATCATTTCGTATAAGTAAATATTCGCTTACTGATTCTTTGAGTGCACGAAAAACATTCGTAGCACTTTCATCATGAAATTTTCCACATTTTCTATTTTGTAAATATTGATACATATCTGCGGTTTCTGTTTCCGACATATATAATAATTCTCTGAGTGCCAGCAACTTGAAATGTTCTTCGTCAAAATTATCATATGTTAAATTTCCCTGAAGAATATTATAGGAAGACACTTTTTGAAAGTATATCTTAACGATTTCTCTTAGTTTGTTCATTGTATCAACCCCTTTGTTTTATAAACAATATGCCTATATTTTAGTTGCATTTTCCATTTGTAATGTGGTTGATTGTTACGCTGCCTCCATTTCTTTCTTTTTTTACCTTTGAGCCCTTTTTTTCGAGCTCTCTTTGTTCTTCATATTTTTACGTTCTTTGTTTCATCAGTTTCCTCATTTTCTTGTTCTTTTTTCTTAAGAACTAATTCATCAACACATTGTTCTACTATTTTCTCCTCTAATTTTTCCAACAGATTACCTATAAATTTTTTTAATATCTTTTCTGTTTCTGTTTCTTCTTTCAATGAATTATCAAAAACATTTCCTGTAGTTTTTATATTTACATTTATTTTTTCAGAAGAATCTTCTTTTTGATCTATTTCATCTTCTACTTTTTCGGCCTGTACATCGTTTGCTATGCTCATATTCACCAACACTTCTTGAACTTTTTCCCAGATCAATTTTTGTTCTTTTTCGAGTATTTCTGTTTCTTCTGTTTTTTCTTCGTAATACCTCTATAATCAAGAACTGCTTTTACATAATTGTTATTTTTAAAAATTCTTGCATAATTAAACTCACCTGTACGGAACTGTTCTATATCTTTTTCTCCTTTGTCTACTTTATTTTGTTTTTCTTCTCCATTATATTCTTTCCATTCTTCGTTTAACTGATTTTCAATTTCACCCAAAAAATCTTTCATTGCTAATTCCAAATTTGCCACCGGATTACTATTATGAAACTTTCCCCACACTCTTTTATAAACATTATAACTCAAGTCAAGGTTATAAAAAGGAAATGCCACCTGATGAATACCGTCATCATCATACGGAAAAATTATAGACTCCTGCCTAATTAAGTCCCTGCAATCATCCTCTATATTCTCATTCGTTTTCCCAAATTTCACAAAAACTTCTTTAATCAAATTAAGTAAATTTGATTGCATACGATCTTTCTCTTGATCATAAAACATACTTTTAATAACGAATGCCATTGCATCAATGTGCAGTTTTGTTGCTCCAGGTTTTATATATATATCAATAGTTCTCATTTGGTTCTCTTTATTTTCGGAATTTTCCATTTCCATTGAAGATTCAAAAGCATCCTGATCTGCCTTTCTAACCACCGCTTTAAAATCCGTTGTTGAATTATTTTGACCTGTTTTTAACGTATATGAAAATCCTTCAATGCCATTTCTATTTTTTCCAATAACAAACATATCTACCAGTTCCAAGATTGGAATAATCTTTTTATCTTTTATCCAAGCAATAATTGTATCCTTATTAACTGGCTCACTATCATTGAATTCGAATGATATTTTCCCCTGATCTCCTGGAAAAGTATTGTTTTTATATCCAAAACAATCTGTAATCCTTTTCGTATCAGCTTTAACCTTTTCATTCTTTGTCCACTCCAAAAAAATTTTTGGAAATGCATCGCCTGTCCATCGGTTTCCAAAAGATTTTCCCAAAATACCCATAAGTCGTTTTTGATGCTTGCTAATCTCTTCTTTATTTTCTTTGTTACTTTGAGCATATAAATAATGCAGATATTCCCTTACCATTTCACTTGTGAATGAAGCAAGAATGCAGCTAATATATGGCTTATCTATAAAACTATCCTGTTCTCCGTCTCTTCCCCATTCATAAATTTTTTGCAAAAGATCTCCATACGAATATTCCGAGGCATCAATTGTATGCATAATGATCTTGTCCTCAACTCTTTTTGAACAAACAAAATATCTGGCTCTTCTCTCCAAATCTCTGTCGCATAACCTCTCAAATGCGTCTCTTTGTTCTGGACGTAAAAGATTCTGCGCCATACGCATTCGAATATCTTCATTAAACCTCTCATGATTCTGATCATATTTTTTTAATATATCCTCATTCTTCTTTTTAATGTCTATGTTTTCGTTACAATTCTTATTTTTTAAATATGAAAGACTAGCAAAGTCACATTCATTCAGGGAATTCAGGAAATCATTATAAACCACTAATTCTCTAACTGTTTTAGGTTCTGCAAAATGTCTCTTAAGACCTTTAATGTCATACCAAATTCCCATATAGTGAGCAATCTTTTTAAAAATATACTTTTTTACAACTACCTCTTCATCTCCACAGATGATATATGTTCTCTTCAAATCCTTTTCTAAATTTGGCATGCATAATCGCTGTGATAAATGAAACATTTTAGTCATAAAATCTCTCGCCAATTCTCTTTTATGTGCTTCAGCAATATCATGTCCATTCATATCATTGATTTTTACAAGTTCATTTCCGAAATGTTCTTCACAGACAAATCTCATTTGATCATAATCAACTGTAAGCAAAATCAAAATTTTATGATATGTAAAATATTTTTGCAGTTTTTCAAGCATCTGGTAGCCCTGCTTTATATTTAAATCCAGATCATCAATCGGAATAACAATATATTCCATATCTGCGACATCCGAAATTTTCAACAAACTATCCACTAATTCCGTAATTGCCTTTTGTATATTTTGTGTCGATGACAAAAACTGCATCATCTCTGCCATAGAATCACTTGTTCTATATTCTCCATCCCCTCTTATCGTACTGTAATACATTTTCATGATATCGGCAAACTGTTGCATAATTTGATTTGTATATTTTACAGTATTCTTGTTTGACTCATTTAATTTAATCTTTGATTCAAACTGTCGATAAATATTTACAACAATTTGTTCAAATAAATCTTCATTCATTCCAAACAAAGACGCATCAATCGGATCCAAAACATGAAATTTAAAATCTGTATAGGCAATATTCTCGAAATATTTGTCATCATCATAATTTAACGATTTGCTTACTACATTCATCCACCACTTCTTTTCTTTTTCTGTTTCCAGTGATTTTAAAATTCTGCAAAACTCATCCATGGCAGTTGTCTTTCCCGCCCCTCTTTTCCCTATGAACGTCAGTACATTACTTTTTTCGTTAATAATAACACTCTCCTGCATCCGTTTATCCGCTTCTTTTTGTTCAGAAGCCGCATCAAAAATATTTTGCAATCCACTTATATAGCACTCCATATATAATGGATGCCAAATCTGATGTTCTCCAATCTCACAGTCCAATTTTATATTTTCACGTTTAATTCTCAGTTCTTTTGTATTCTTCATTTTTATTTTTTCTCCCTGTTATAGCAGAAAAACTGCGCTACAAAATATTGCACGCAGTTTTCCATTACCATTTCATATTTACTATATCCCAATATTGATCCGCAATTCTTTCGTTTCCCAGATTCTGATACGCAATGGCAAGATATCGATAAAGTTGCCTAGATCCCATACGTCTTAATTCAAGAGAAATTATGCTGTTTGCATTCTCTTCATATATTTGAAAATATATACGCGCATATACATTTTCCGCATTACTTGCTCCGTCATATATCTCATCTCTAAAATCCAATGCCTGCATTGCATATTCTATCGCCTCCTCGTATTCTCTTTCCATTATACAGATATAACTCAGATGGGATTTTATCTTATAATAATATTCTTGTTCTAATGGATCCATGTAATCCTTTTTTAAAGCCAATTTATTTAAACATTCTCTAAAATATCTTTTTGCTTCTTCCCATTTTTCTAAATCCATATATTTTCTTGCCACTTTATATATATTCCGATATTTCGGCATCAACTGATATGCATTCTGATAAGCCTGATTTTCCAGATTCTTTAGTTCCTGCACAGTCTCACATTTCTTTCCCAATCTATAATATATACTAGATGCGTATGGTTCGCCTGGAATATTTTGTATTGCATTTTGAAAAGCATCAATTGTATTTCTGGTATACCGTGGTTCAATTTCAAAAATTAATCCAATCAACATCCAAACATTCGAAAATTGCGGAAATTTAGATAAAATTAAAAAGCCCTCATCGGCTAATTTTTCAATAGAATATGCTATTTTTTCTCCACAAACATATCTCGCAAGATTCGCCTTTTGCCTACAATATAATTTTGCATATCGAATATATTGATTATTTTCACATTCTGTTTCGTTCTCTTTAATATAATGTTTTAATTCGTCAGCAGCACATTTAAACTGTTCTCCTGCTTTTGAAACTTCAGACGCTTTCATATAAAAATATTGCAAGGTAACAGACGCTTGCAATAATTCTCGTGTTTGAAATATCTGCCATATTTTTTTTATAATAATATCGTCTCCGAAAAAAAAGTGCAGCGGAAAAAATGATTTTAAAATAATGCCCTCATTTACTGAATGGTCAATATCATATCGTAGAGAGTAGTCTTTTTCCCTTATCAATAGAGTCAATTCTTCATCATCTTTCAAATCTTCACAAACATAGATTCCAAGCATGCGAAAAAATTCTGCATATTTTTGATACTCCAGTCTATTTTTATTTGAATATGATAATAAAATTGATTCTATAATGGCCATCAAAACATCTCCTACATCTCCTCGTAATATATTTATGTTTGCAAGGACGCAAATATACTACCTTTATCTATGATTTACCTTTTTGTTAATTTTGTCGCCTTTTCGTCTATTTTTTTGTGCATTTCGTACATATAGGTTCCATTCAAATAAGCATCCATAGTAGAATAGTACTACATCAGTGAGGAGTTGTCAATGACCAATTATCCATCAAAAAAATATCCCTGTAACGCCAACATCACAACCGCCTCTTTCCTGTAATCTTATTTAATAGTCTGCGCAAGCTCCACTGTTTTTCGATCAATCCCGCTTGCCACAATCTTATACTTCAATTCACGATCAGCACATTCTTTCCTTCAAATGCAAATCCATACTCTTTGATCTGCTCTCCTGCAATTCCTTTTTCCTTCAGTTCTTCGCTGTATTTTCTATCCTTAATCTGTGCAAGTGCTGACTGCGCGGTTTCCTCCAGACTGTTTTCTTTTCTTGTGCTCCGCACCTTAAATTCCAGAATCACTGCTGGGTCTTTTCCCGGTTTTTTCGGTTCCAGCATGACATCATATCTTCCAAATCCGCTCTCCCTGTTAGATTTTACATAATAGCTGCCCTGTAAATCCACCAGCAGTCCAAGTACAAATCCATGATAAAAACGCTCCGGTTCGGCTCCGGAAGCCCTTTCTCCGGTATCAAAATAGCTGAATGTCTGCAATGCGACACGGTTCATGTATTCATTCATCGCATCCACATCCCCCAGAAACATTGCTTTTACAAAATCATTGTACTCTGACTTCACAGGTACAAACCAGTCATGGATCATTCTTTGAAACATGATCTTCACTTCCAGATTAGTAAGCGCAAGCTGATATCTTGGTGCAAAACGCTCCCCTATATCCAGATAGCTTTCATAGGACAGGACTTTTAAATAACCACTTGCAAGAAGCAGACTCCAGACGGCCTCCTCACTTCCGTTCAACTGATTATATACAATCTGTTCATCGATTTCCGTCCAGATACATTCCCCGCATAACAGCTTTTCAAATTTTTCCTTGATATCCCGGTTTCCTTCGCGGACCAATTTGCCAACCAGACTGTTTGCACTCGTATTCGCCCAATAGGTTGTGTATTGCTGCGAATCCAGATAATTCAGGATGGACCATGGATTATAGATATCCTTATGTGTTCCGAATATAAATCCGTCGTACCATCTTTTTACCTCTTTCTTTTCACCGCCCAGTCCACATTTTTCTAAAGCCTCAAACACTTCCGGTTCGGTAAATCCAAATGTCGTTGCATATTCATCCGATGTGGTGGTAACCACTTTTAAATTATTCAAATCGGAAAATATGGACTCTTTACTCACTCTGGTAATTCCTGTCATGATTCCACGTTCCAGTGCCGGATTCGTTTTAAATGTTGAATTAAACAGGCTTCTGGTAAATGATACCAACTCATCCCAATAGCCATCCACAAAGGCTTCCTGCATAGGTGTGTCATATTCGTCCAGTAGAATGATTACTTTTTTGCCATAATATCTATAGAGGAAATCTGACAACTGGTATAATGATGAAGTTGCATCCGTTTCTCTTATATTATCAGACATCATGCGATCATAATATGCCCGGTCTGCCTTTGTCATTTTTTCATAATCTTTAACATAAGAAAACTTTATATAGATATTCCTTAAAATTTCGCACATCTTCTGTTTGCTTTTCTCATAATCACGCTCTTTAATCCGTGCAAATGACAAACTAATGACTGGATACGTTCCCTGCAGTTTGCGATACTTCTCATCTTTCCAGATTTCCAAGTTTGCAAACAAATCTGACCTGTCTGCATAGTCGAGAGAAAAGAACTGTTCTGTCATACTCATTGTCAGCGTTTTTCCAAAACGTCTGGGTCTTGTGATCAATGTCACACTGTCTCCACTATCCCACCATTCTTTTAAAAAAGCGGTTTTATCTACATAAAAATATTGATTTTCAATGATTGTGGAAAAATCCTGTACTCCAATCGCTACATTTACTGCCATATGCATTCCCTCTCCCAGATATTCCTTCTATCTTTTCCTATTTGTTGTTCGGATGTCAGAAGTCATTAACTTTATAGCAGAACCCTGCCTCATCATACCGGTGCAATCGTCATCCTTTCTATTTTACAAAAATGTTTTTTATAATTTTCTCCATCCGAATCTTTACTTTCATAATTAATTCCTACCAACAACACTTCTCCCCTGTAATCTTTCAGACTTTGCACATACTCTTTTCTTTTGATCTGATCAATTGCAGCATCTGCCGTCTGATTCCTTTTCAGTTCAACCACTATCGCCGGAGCCTGCGTTGTCTTTCGCGGTATGAACACCAGATCTGCAAAGCCTTTGCCGCCTACAAGTTCACGATAAATCACGTAGTTCTTTTTTGCAGAATAGTATGCCAGCGAGATGACACATGCCAGTGAATTTTCATCATTGTAGGCAAGTATGGATGTATTCTCCTGATGTACATGTTCTATTATCCTGGCAACGGTATCCTCATCACCGGAAATCGTTGCATTTAAAAGTTCTTCTGATTTCCGAATAGCATCCATGACCGGTTCCCAACCGCCATCCTCTATGCAATTGATAAACTCTTTCTGCACTTCCTGATTGGGAATATGAACCGTACGGGTATCAAAATCATAAGTCAGATATCCCAGATGTACAAGAAGCGTCAGCACATCATCCGCACTTGCAAAAGTTGTCATATCATTTTGAAATTTATCCGGATTTATTGCAACAGAACTTCCTGCTATGAGTTTTGTTACAAGTTCTTTTAAATTGTACATATCCATCTGGATATATTTTTTTAACGCCTCATAGGTCTCTGTCTTTGTCCAGTAGCTGTCAAAATCATGTCCCAGAAGTGACATCACAACGGATCTTGGATTATAGATCTGTATGCCTTTCAAATCATAACCATCATACCACTGTTTCATTTTCTCGTATGGCATATCATACGCTGGGCAGAGTTCCTGCACTTCCTGCTCGGTAAACCCTGTAAATTCAGCAAGTTCCCGCTGATTTGTCATGGAGTATTCATCAAACATGTTAAGCGCAGAGTGTTCCCCATACTTCTTTATCGGAAGAATTCCTGTCATATATGCCAGTACACAGTATGGCTGGTTTTTTAATAAATCTCTCAGGAAGTTCAGATAAATTTTCTGTGCGTCGGTATCATTCCCTTTTACCCGGAAGATACAGTCCCATTCATCTATAATAAATACAAAAAAGCTGTGCGTCTGGGAATATATTTCTTCTATGACAGATACGAGATCTTCTTCATAATACGTGACATCGGCAAATTCACGTTTCAATTCACGCGTCACTTTCCGGGTTAGAAGTTCTAACATCTCGTCAATGGTTTTTGTACGTCCCAAAAACTGCTGCATGTTCAAATGTATCACATTATATTTGTTTAAATGTTCTTCAAAACCGGCATCTTCTGCTATTTTAAATTTTTCAAACAACTCTTTGGAATCGCATCCTCTGCTATAATATGCCACAAGCATATTGGCAGCAATGGATTTGCCAAAACGACGCGGGCGGCTTACGCAGATATTTTTATGCTCACCAAAAAACTGCGAATTTGTAAACTTAATCATTTCTGTTTTATCAACATATATTTTTGAACGAAGGGATGCATTATAAAATTCTTCATTCCCTGGATTTACATAAAGTCCCATTTCTTCTCCTTTCGAACACCATGCTGGGTTTTAAATTCGAGAATCACGGCTGAATCTTTTCCAATTCCATCTATATTATATAGTATTATACAATTTTTCCAGAAAAAACGAAACAATAAAAAAGGTGTCTCTTTTCAAGACACCTTTTCCACCTATCTTCCATTATTTCTTCAACCCCGGCCACTCCTGGTCTTTCTCCGAAAGTGTCAGCGGCGTTCCATCTGTCATGCAATATCCTTCCGCCGATGGTGTTCCGCGATACCCGCCTGTCACATCCGGCCACTGGATACCGATCGCCGGGTCATTCCATGCCAGACCGCCCTCGTCGTTCGGGTGCCAGAAGTCATTGACTTTGTAACAGAACTCTGCCTCGTCGGACAGGACCAGAAAGCCATGCGCAAAGCCTTCCGGAATCAAAAACTGCTTTTTGTTTTCCTCGGAAAGTTCCACTCCGTACCATTTTCCATAGGTTGCGGAACCTTCGCGAAGATCCACTGCCACATCAAATACGCTTCCGCGCACGGCACGGACGAGTTTGCACTGCGGATAGTTGATTTGAAAATGCAGTCCGCGAAGTACGCCTTTGACGGACATGGACTGGTTATCCTGTACAAACTGGATATCGAATCCGGCTTCTTTCATTTCCCTCTCATTGTATGTCTCCATGAAATATCCGCGGGCATCCCCATGTACGGCCGGTGTAATCACACACAGCCCTTCGATACCGCCGACATTTTTTTCCACTGTTATCTGTCCCACTGTTTTTTCCTCTTTCATGCTGATTTGTAACTATTCAGAACCCCCTCAGAATAGTTACACTGATTTTAATATTTCACTCTGCCTTCTGCTACCGCTTTTAAATGCTCTCCATACGGGCTCTTTCCGTAGCGTATCGCAGAATCAAGTAATTTTTCCCGGTCAATCCACTGATTGATATATGCAATTTCTTCCGGTGCGGAAATGGTCACACCCTGACGGTGCTCGATCATCTGCACAAATGCTGCCGCATCCAACAGACTGTCCATCGTTCCGGTATCCAGCCATGCAAACCCACGTCCGAGCAGCTGCACATTTAAGTTTTTCTGCTGCAGATACATGTCGTTTAACGTCGTAATCTCCAGTTCCCCGCGGGCAGACGGCTTTACCTGTTTTGCCATCGCGCTCACGCCTGCTGGATAGAAATACAGTCCGGTCACGGCATAGTTGCTCTTAGGCTGTGCCGGTTTTTCCTCGATGGATACGGCTTTTCCGTTCGCATCGAAATCCACGACACCGAAACGCTCCGGATCGTTGACATAATAGCCAAAGACGGTTGCCTGTCCTTCCTGTGCATCCTTTGCGGCATTTCGCAGAATTTTTCCGAATCCGTTTCCGTAGAAAATGTTGTCTCCGAGCACCATGGCACAGGCATCCTCTCCGATAAATTCCTCTCCAAGCAAAAATGCCTGTGCGAGTCCATCCGGAGACGGCTGCACTTTGTAGGACAGATGAAGCCCGAACTGATTTCCATCCCCCAAAAGTGCTTCAAATCTCGGGGTATCTTCCGGCGTGGAAATAACTAAAATATCGCGGATGCCTGCCAGCATCAGTGTAGACAGCGGATAATAAATCATCGGTTTGTCATATACCGGAAGCAATTGTTTACTGGTTACCATCGTCAGCGGATACAGCCGTGTCCCTGCGCCGCCTGCCAATATAATTCCCTTCATCTTAAAGTTCCCCCTGTCTCTTTAATTCCTGCAGATACCGCCCCAGTGCGTCCTGCCAGGTTGGAAGCGGTGTAAATCCATTTTCTTTCAGTTTCTTTTTTTCCAGTCTGCTGTTAAACGGACGCGCTGCCTTTGACAGACCGTATTCCGCGGTTGTCACGGGCTGCACTTCGGTAGAAATCCCTGCCTGCCGGTAAATTTCTTTTGTGAAATCGTACCAGGATATGTAACCACCCTCGTTTGTTACGTGGTAATAACCATATTTTTCGGTTTCCATCATGTCAACAAGCAGTCTTGCCAGATCGTAAGTATAGGTCGGTGTGCCGATCTGGTCATTTACCACGCGCACCTGCGGGTGATTTTTTGCCACTTTTAACATGGTCTTAATAAAATTTTTTCCGTTTAATCCAAACACCCATGCGATACGCACGATGAAATACTTCCCGAGTGTCTGTGCTACTGCCAGTTCCCCGCCAAGTTTCGTCTGTCCGTATACGTTAAGCGGTGCGTATGCTTTGCAGTCCGGCTCCCACGGAGTCTCGCCCTGTCCGTCAAACACATAGTCTGTGCTGATATAGACCATTTTGGCATCTGCTTTTTTCGCTGCGTCCGCAATATGTTTCGTTCCATCTACGTTGATGGCTCTGACTTTTGCCTGATTTTCTTCGTCCTCTGCTGCATCCACAGCGGTCCATGCCGCACAGTGCACGATGGCATCCGGCTGTACTTGCATGATTGTCTGTTCCACTGCTGCCGCATCGGTGATGTCCAGCGGCACATACGATGCACAGGATTCCAGTGTCGGTGCAATATCCGAACCGACTGCCTGATGTCCGCGCTTTGTCAGTTCGTTTACCACGTCATGTCCCAGCTGTCCGGCAACGCCTGTCACGAATACTTTCATATTTATATGCCTTTCTTTATATCCCTTTTTTCCCATACATTTCTTTATAGTAATTTTGATACTCTCCGTTTACGATGTTCTCCCACCATTCCTTATTGTCCAGATACCATTGGATGGTCATGCGGATACCATCTTTAAACATCGTCTCCGGCAGCCAGCCCAGCTCGTTGTGAATCTTGGTCGGATCGATGGCATAGCGCATGTCATGTCCCTTGCGATCCTGTACGTGCTCGATCAGGCTCTCCGGCTTGCCGAGATATTCACAGATGAGTTTTACGATATCAATATTTTTCATCTCATTGTGTCCGCCGATGTTGTAGACTTCTCCGACGGTTCCGTTGCGCAGGATCAGGTCAATCGCCTTACAGTGATCCTCGACATACAGCCAGTCGCGCACATTGAGTCCCTCTCCGTATACCGGAAGCGGCTTATCTGCCAGCGCATTTGCAATCATAAGCGGAATGAGTTTTTCCGGGAACTGGTATGGGCCGTAGTTGTTGGAACAGCGGCTGATCGTCACCGGCAGGCCGTACGTTCTGTGATATGCCATAACAAGCAGATCCGCAGATGCCTTGGAAGTGCTGTAAGGACTGGAGGTGTGGATCGGTGTATCCTCATGGAAGAACAGATCCGGACGGTCCAGTGGCAGATCTCCGTATACCTCATCCGTGGATACCTGATGATACCGTGAAATACCATACTTCCTGCATGCGTCCATCAGCACGGAAGTACCGATAATATTGGTCTGCAAAAAGACTTCCGGATTCTCAATGGAGCGGTCCACATGGGACTCCGCTGCAAAATTGACGATCACATCCGGTTTTTCTTCCTCAAAAAGGGTATATACTCCCGGACGGTCGCAGATATCGAGTTTTACGAAACGAAAATTCGGCTGATCCATCACCGGTGCAAGCGTGGACAGATTGCCCGCATAGGTCAGGGAATCCAGACAAACAATGCGATCCTGCGGATGTTCCTTTAACATATAGAAAATAAAGTTGCTGCCGATGAAACCGGCACCGCCCGTTACAATAATGGTCATGAGCATTTCCTCCTGTGTGCATTTACGATTTCTATATTTATTTCCATTATAAAAGGTGACGCTAGGTCACCTTCAAGTCTTTTTTATAGATTTTTCTAATTATTTTCTGCACAGGAAGATTCCGGCATCTTTTGTGATATGAAATCCATCTGCCACGCGGGCAGAAACAAATTCCCGGAACTCTTTGTACTGGTTCAAAAGCAGCTGGTTCTGATTTCCGTGACAGGAAAGAATATAGGAAATCAGCGGTTCTGCTTCCGCTATTTCAATCGCATCCTCGTATCTTCGCATCTGAATTTCCGAAAAATACGGTGCTAACAGGTTTTCTCCGTTTTCAAGCCCGAACCGCTCATACAGCACCTCCGCTGACAAAACGATTTCTTTATGGAACTGCTGCACCAGATCGGTAATTTCCCGCATATGCTGCTTTCCGTAGGTACTGCATAGAAACCGTCCCCCATTTTTTAAGACTCTCCGACATTCTGCAAGCACCTGTGGGATATCTTCACAGTAAAACAGCACATGATCCGCGATCACAAGATCAAACATTTCCTCCTCGTAAGGAATTTTTTCGCAGTCAAATTTTTTATAGGAAAAACGGCTGTCCTCTCCCAGCGCACGCCGGGCATCCTTTAGCATTCCTTCTGATTTGTCCGAGAGAACGACCCAAAGATCCGCAGGCAGCTGTTCTCTGTTTTCGGTCCATAATGCTCCATTTCCACAGCCGAGTTCCAGAATCCGCATCCCCGGCTGCAGATTACACTGCTGCATAATCCACGGAAACCACCCCTGCGGATTGATGGAATACTCCCTGTGCAGGCGAATCCGGGCAGAAATATTTGCCGCATTCTGGTACTGGTTTTTCAGGCTTCGTTCCACTGCCGTCAGATGAATCAAATCCAGCATACTGTTCCAGTCAATCGCCTGTTCCGTCTGGATGGCTTCTATGGTGCGGTCAATTGCCTCATCCATCGCCTGCATTTCGTCCATTTTCTGCCGCAGCAGCTTCTTCTGTATCCGCATGGATTCAAGAAGATACTGCTGGTCTGCCGCAGCAAGTGTCATCTCCCGGATATCTTCCAGCGAAAATCCCAGATATTTTAATAAAAGGATCTGCTGGAGTTTTGCCAGATCTGCATCCGTATACAGCCGCGCTCCTGCGGCAGTCCGTGCACTTGGTTTTAAAATATTCTGTTTATCATAATACCGGATCGCGCGAAGTGTCACATGTGCTTTTTTTGCAAATTGCCCGGATGTGTAATACGCATCCTTTTTCATCTACAGTTCTTTCACCTCATCCCGCATTTCTTCTGTCATATTCTGTACATAGGTCGTCTGGGAAGTAATTTCTTCCGTATTTGCGGCAATCGTTGACACCTTCTGTGTCATGGTATTCATGCTTTCTACCAGATCTTTGATCGAATTCATGCTCTGTGTAATCTTTGGAAGAATTGCCTCGGCTTTCTGGTCGTTCTGTGTCAGAAGATCCTTCGTGGAATCAGACAGTGTACGGATTTCCTCCGCTACCACTGCAAAGCCTCTTCCGTTCTCACCGGCACGCGCCGCCTCAATGGAGGCATTGAGCGAAAGCAGATTTGTCTGTCCTGCAATGGCAGAAATATCTTCATTGCTCTTTTTATATACACTGATGAAATCCGACATAATGCGGATGGATTCATTCAGTTCATCGCACAGGCGGGAAATATCCTGAATATACTGTGCCAGATTGGTTGCTTCATTTGCAGACTCCTCATTTGCCGTATTCAATTCTGCAATGTTATCACTCAGGGTAATAAACCGGTCTGTGATATCTGTAATCTTCTGCTGGCGGATTTCCTGTTCCGTCCGCTCCTGATCGCGAAGTTCTGCAATCTTTTTTGCCTCTTCCTCTGCCATGCCCCGCACATAGTGCACACAGTTTTCTTTTACGTTGACTCCATTGTGGATGGCACGTACCATGTTGGTGCAGCTTGAATATCCACAGGATTCACAGTCCCTGTGCTGTTCCTCGTAAGTATCTTTTTTCATTTCTGTAAACAGGCGGTTCTTCTCCTGTTCGGACGGTTCCTCAATATGTACTGCGCGATTGGTGTAGCTGCGCATAAAATCGTTGATGTCCAGCTTTCCAAAAGCGTCCATGAAGTTTTTCAGACGTTCCTCCGGTGTCAGTGTATCTGCCCACGGACTCCTGCTTTTGCTCTTCCTGCCAAAGTGTGCCTTCTCCTGTTTTGCACTGGTTTTGCTGTTCCGCAGTTTTGCGATTGTCAGCATGACATCATCCGTTCCCCGTTTAGGATCTGTGGCAGTTCCGTAGAGACAGCCCTTCGCACAATTTAAGATATCTACCATAAACGGAAGTTCTTTATTCTGCTGAATACGCTTTGCATAGGAACGCAGATATTCATATGCCTCATGCTCGCCCTCTACCTGACGCACTACCTGTTCTTTTCCAAGAAAATGTTCTACATTCTCCCGCAGTCCACCAGGCATCGGATACAAAGAACCCAGTCCGTATTCCAGTTCATCGGTATATGGTTCACACCCTTCATAATCGTTTCCGATATACTTCATCATCTTTTCAAAAGTTACATTATAAGAAACATATCCGCCGCAATTGGGATCGGTAATCTCTAATTTTTTGGCAATACACGGGCTGATGAAAGCAATTTCATCTGTGACCTGCATGTACTTTTTCATATAAATAGCAGTACACATCATCGGGCTGTGTACCGGCATCAGCCGCGGAATCAGCTCCGGTATATATTTTTCCACATAGGTGACTACTGCCGGACACGGCTGGGAAATGCCCCCGAAAAATTTGTGTTCCGTAATGTATTTCAGATATCCCCAGGTTGTGATATCCGCACCGAACGATACACTGCAGATATGGCTGACTCCCTTACTCTTTAAATATCCCAGCACACGCTGGTATTCTTTGGGATAATTTGCCAGAAATGCCGGTGCCAGTATCACGGAAATTTTCTTTCCCGATGCAAGGTCTTCAAAGAAGCGGTCCGTATCATCATAATAGTCTCTCGCTTCATGTGGGCAGACATCAAAGCATTCCCCACATGCAATACATTTGTCCGGGTCTACCGTTACATAACCTTCCTGTATTGCAATATTTGCCGTAAGTACAGGACAGCCCCGCACGCATTTGTTGCATCCGGTGCATAAATCATTTGTGTAAATCAGTTCCATAAACGCACTCCTTATTATGATTTTCGTATAAACACTACCCCTATATGCTTATAATTTTATTACTTTTTACTATATTTGTCCAGCAAAACCTTGCTTTTTCCGTTATTTTTATCAAAACACAAATGGTTGTCTATGATTTTTTGCAGACTGGATTTATATTTTTTTCCCATTTTGGATATATACACACCGATAGATCGCACTATACTAGGATACAAAGAACTATTTTCACCAATTCGGAGGTTTTCCATGAAAAAAGCAGCTGTTATCCATGATCTGTCCGGTTTCGGAAAGTGTTCGCTCACGGCAGCGATTCCGGTATTATCCGCGCTGGGCGTGCAGTGTTGTCCGGTTGCAACAGCCGTACTGACCGGGCAGACCGGTTATCCCTGTTATCACTGTACCGATCTGACCGCCATGTTACCGGACTATATTGATGCCTGGGGGAAAAATAACGCACATTTTGATGCCATCTACAGCGGATTTCTGACCGGAGCGGAACAGATTTCGCAGGTGCTTGATTTCATCCGCCAATTCCGGGAAGAACATACGCTTCTTCTGGTTGACCCTGTTATGGGGGATGACGGAAATGCTTATCCGTTTTTTACTCCGGGGCTGTTAAACGGGATGAAAGAACTGACGCTTAAAGCAGACGTGATCACGCCGAATCTGACGGAAGCCTGTCTGCTGGCAGACATCCCGGAAAATGCCTTACTTCACTGCCGGACGAACACGGATCTGCTGAAGCTGGCAGAAGATGTGGCACTGCGGCTGCAAAAAAAAGCCTCACACCCACAGGATGTCGTGATCACCGGTGTCAAATGCCGTGATGAGAAACATCCCGTCATTTATAATATTGCTGCCACTGCAAATGGAATTTACCGGCACGAATCGCCGTTTTTTGACCGGAGTTTTTCCGGAACCGGGGATCTGTTTGCCTCTGTATTGTGTGGCTGCTGCACAAAGGGCATATGCACGGAAGATGCGATTCTGCTTGCCGGGAAATTTTTATCCCACAGTATCGGGGATACCATGAAAGAAAATACGCCGGGACGCGATGGCGTTAATTTCGAGAAATTTCTTATTGACCTGATTGCAGATTCAAACGTGTAAAAACGAAAAACCCGGAAAAGAATTTCGCAATTGATGAATCCATACGATAGAAAGAAGGAATTATTATGGCAAAAATTTTATATGTGCACAATGATCAGGTATATGCAAATATCACAAATAAATGTGACTGCAACTGTACGTTCTGTATCCGTAAACAGTTTGATGGTGTGGGTGATGCGGATACCCTCTGGCACAAAGCAGAGCCTTCTTTAAGTGAGATTATTGCCGCAATTGATGCCTTTGATTTCACCGGCTACAAAGAATTTGTTTTCTGTGGCTATGGGGAACCGACCTGTGCACTGGAGAATCTGATCGCCAGTGCCAGATATGTCAAAGAAAAAACAGGTCTCCCGATCCGTGTCAATTCCAATGGTCTGGGAAACCTGTATTATAAACGTGACATTGTACCACAGCTGGCAGAAGTGGTAGACAGTATCTCCATCAGCTTAAATGAGGCAACTGCAGAAAAGTATGAAAAAGTAACCCGCCCATCCTTCCCTCATGCTTATGAGGCAATGCTTGATTTTGCAGAGGAATGTGGAAAACTTATCCCACACACGCAGCTGTCGATCGTGGATATTCTTCCGGAAGAAGACATTAAGGCGTGTCAGCGCATCGCCGACAGCCGCGGTGTCCATCTGAAAGTACGTCCATGGGAGCACAGTGCATAAAGAAGTTACCGTTCTCATGCTTACCTGTGAGCACCAGCGGCATTACAGTCCCAGTACATCCAGAAGGATCTGTTCATCTTTCTTTTGTTTCTGTGGATGCTGTAATTCCGCATCTGCCAGGCGGGTACGGATATTCTGCATCCGCTGGTCCAGATCTGCACTGATCTGTGCACATTCGCTCAGTTCCTGTGCCAGACGCTCGGTTTCATCTGCCGGAACATTCTTTTTGTACCGCACTTTGTGCTCCAGACTCGCCCAGAAATCCATGGCAATGGTGCGAAGCTGTACTTCAACTTTCATTTCCCTTTTCTCATTCTGCAGAAAAATCGGTACTGCAACGATCAGATGCAGGCTGCGGTATCCGTTTTCCTTCGGATGCTTGATATAATCTTTCTGTTCGATCAGACGGATATCATCCTGCTGAAGCAGGCAGTCCGCCAGCAGATAGATATCTTCCGGGAAAGAGCACACAACCCGGATTCCTGCTATATCATTGATGTTCTGTTCAATCGCCGAAAGCGTCAACGGAATATTTTTCCGGCGCACTTTGCGCACGATTCCGTCCAGCGATTTCACACGTGTCTTGATGGACTCGATCGGATTACGGTCATATTCCAGCGAAAATTGTTCGTTTAACACTTTAAACTTCGTTTCTACTTCCATGATTGCGCACTTGTAATATGCCATCAGCGTATCCAGCGGTTTTGTATTTTCCTGCACAAAATCCAAAAATTCATCCGACATCAGACGGTTACGGACAAGGTTTTCCGCTGCCTGCTGCAGCTGCGCATTTACTACTTTACTTAATTCGTTCATATCTATTTCCTCTTTTTCTCCTGTAATTTTCTATATAAATAATTGTGAAATTCTTAGTTCCGGCGGACTCCCGTGTGGTGGCTCCGGCTGCGGCCTCTCCGATACGCACTCAATATCCAGAATCAAGAATTTGCAGAAAGTGACTGCGTGACTCCTTTGATGATTTGTGTTCGTTCAAGTTTCGACAGCGGCGCGGTTTGTGTCCGTCTGCCAAGGACGCGTCCGAAGGATTTCGTGTCTGCCTTAGCGGAGTGCTTCAAAATACTGTGCCCGCGGGTCGTGTTTGCGACCACATTTATTTAAGGTCATTCAAAAAAGTCCGTAGGGAGACATAACCGGGAGCGGGCGCCATAAAATTTTTGAAGTGCTCCGCTTAGGCAGACTAGAAATTCTGAGCGCATCCTTGGCAGACGGACACAAACCGCGCCGCTGTCGAAACATTGCCCAGACACAAAATTAGAGCCACGCAATCACTTTCGCAAATTCTAAGATTCTGTCTAATTCGTGCGTATCGGAGAGGCCGCAGCCGGAGCCACCGCACGGGAGTCCGCCGGAGCACAAACTTTCCCAATTGTTTTAAATAAAAAGAGCTTCACGGGAATAAATTTCCATGAAGCTCTCCGCACATGGACTTGCCTGTCTGGTTTCCACATGCCTATATTATAATAGATTCCTCTGTAAAACGAAATAAATAAAGTCTGAACTTTTTCCGAACTTTATCTTAATCCTTGAACAGATCCGTAGAATAATAACGGTCTCCGCTGTCCGGAAGAAGGGCAACTACAGTCTTTCCCTTAAACTCCGGTCTCTTTGCCACTTCGATGGCTGCCTTTAATGCAGCTCCGGAAGAAATACCTACCAGCACACCTTCCTCTTTTGCAATATATTTGGAATACTCGAAAGAGTCTTCATTGGAAACCGGGATTACTTCATCATAAACCTTGGTATCCAGTGTGTTTGGAATAAATCCGGCTCCGATACCCTGAATCTTATGCGGACCTGCCTTTCCGGTAGACAATACTGCAGATGTCTCTGGCTCTACGGCAACGATCTTTACATCCGGGTTCTGGGATTTTAAATACTCACCAACACCTGTGATAGTTCCGCCTGTACCGACACCGGCTACGAATGCATCCACTTTTCCGTCGGTATCTTCCCAGATCTCCGGTCCGGTTGTCTTCTTGTGTGCTGCCGGGTTTGCAGGGTTCTCAAACTGCTCCGGAATGAAGCTGTCTGCGATCTCTTTGTGAAGTTCCTCTGCCTTTGCGATGGCTCCCTTCATACCCTTGCTTCCGTCGGAAAGAACAAGCTCTGCGCCATATGCCTTGATGATGTTGCGACGCTCAATACTCATGGTCTCCGGAAGAACGATGATCAGGCGGTATCCCTTTGCTGCTGCGATTGCCGCAAGTCCGATACCTGTATTTCCGGATGTCGGCTCGATAATGGTGGAGCCCGGTTTTAATTTTCCGTCCTTCTCTGCCTGCTCAATCATCTCTTTTGCAATACGGTCCTTAACAGATCCTGCCGGGTTAAAGTACTCCAGCTTTGCAAGAAGTCTTGCCTCAAGGCCAAACTTCTTCTCGATGTGTTTGAACTCTACCAGTGGTGTGTGTCCGATCAGTTCCAATGTTCCTTCATAAATATTTGCCATTTTATTATCCTCCAATTTACTCTCTCTGATTTAATCCCTTATTTTCATACTTCTTTAGTAGGAATTATCTGTTGTTATGAATATACACCCTTTCCCAAACGCTGTCAACCACTTTTTACGATATTATTTTATACCCCTAAAAAAATACACGACACTCCTTATATTTTACTCCGCTTTGCCACAATTAAGACTCCAAAATTTTAACAGAGCCAGAAACTGCACAAAATTCGTAAAGTATTCTATAAGAAGCATCGTGTATTTTTATCTATATGTGTATGAAAAAACCTCCGACTTAATTACTCGTCATCCTCATCGTCATCATCGTCCGCATCCTCACCGAGCAAAGCCTCTTTTAAAGTTCTCCAGCCAAGGACTGCACACTTCACACGCGCCGGCATATGGGCGATATCGCGGAGTGCCGATGCCTCCTCAAGAGAATCAATCTCCTCCTCGCTGGCATCGCCTTTGATCATTTTCATAAAGATTTTCCCCATCTGCAGGGCCTCTTCTTTTTTCTTTCCAACAATCATGCCAAGCATGATATCTGCGGAAGCCTGGGAAATCGCGCATCCGTCCCCGACAAATGCACCATCGGTAATCGTGTCGCCATCCGTCTTTAATTTCAGGAAAATATCATCCCCACAGCTCGGGTTGACACCCTCAAGCACAATATCCGCATCCGGCAGATCATGTTTAAACTCCGGGCGCACGTTGTGCTCGGTTAAAATTTCATTATAAAAACTTCTATTTTCCATATCCCATTCGCTCCCTTATACTTGCGATGCCTGCTACAAATTTGTCGGCTTCTTCTTCGGTATTGTAAAACATAAAGCTTGCCCGGGTGGCGGAGCTGATGCCCAGATAATTAAGCAGCGGCTGCGCACAGTGATGTCCGGCACGCACACAGATGCCATCGGCAATTAAAATCTCGCTCACATCGTGTGGATGCACGTCATCAATTGTAAATGTAAGAATTCCGGTGTGTTCTTCGGCCCGGTCGGATCCAAGTACATGCACATGTGGAAGTTCTTTCAATCCGTCAAACGCACGCTTTGTCACGGCAAGTTCCCGCTCCTGCATCACATCAAAGCCAACAGACTGTGCATATTTTATGGCAGCATGCAGTGCTATGGCACCGGCAGCATTTACGGTTCCCGCCTCGAACTTATGCGGAAGTTCTGCGTATTTTGCGCTCTCGCGGGTCACGGATTCGATCATCTCGCCACCGGAAAGAAACGGCGGCATTTTCTTTAACAGTTTTTTCTTTCCATATAACACACCAATTCCCATCGGTCCGAAAATTTTATGTCCGGAAAATGCAAAGAAGTCTGCATCCAGATCCTGCACATTGACCGGCATATGCGGGGTGCTCTGTGCCCCGTCCACCACGACAATGGCATTTTTTTCATGTGCCATGGCTGCGATCTCTTTGACCGGGTTCACACGTCCGAGCACGTTAGAAACCTGTGTGATTGCTACGATTTTTGTCTTTTCCGTAATCTGTTCTTTTACCTGATCAAGATCCATCGATCCGTCCGTACGGCATTCGATAAACCGGAGTACCGCTCCTGTCTGCCGCGCAACCATCTGCCATGGCAGAAGATTGCTGTGATGTTCCATGATCGAAACGAGGATTTCATCCCCGGCATTTACATTGTTTAAACCATAGCTGTATGCCACAAGATTCATGCTCTCTGTGGTATTTCTGGTAAAGATGATTTCACGCGCGGATTTGGCTCCGATAAAATCACGCACGCCTTTTCTGGCATTTTCATACAGTTCGGTTGCTTCCACACTCAGCGGATAATTTCCACGCAGCGGATTTGCATTGTGTTTCAGGTAAAAATCGCGTTCTGCATCAATGACACACTGTGGACGCTGGGAAGTTGCCGCATTGTCGATATAGATCCATTCCCTGCCATCGACTGTATTTTCCCCGATTTCCGACAGCAGTGGAAAGTCCTTGCGATAATCGGTCATGCTACACCTCCCCAAGTTCTTCGTCAATCATTCTGGCAAAGCTGTCGTCTTTGATGATTCCTTTCAGGCGGTCAATGTTTGCTCTTGCCATAATATTTTCCGCGTGCTCTTTGTCGATTCCGCGGCTGGCAAAATAAAACATGGTATCCTCATCAAGTTCCCCAATCGTTGCACCGTGATTACCAACGACATTTTCCTCGGAGCATAGGATCACCGGAACGGTTTTATTCTCCACATCATCGCCAAGCATCAGTACATTTTCCAGCTCGTTTCCGACGGAATCGGAAGAGCCGGTCTTAAAATCAATCGTTCCACGGAAGATCTTCTTTGCACCGTCGCGCAGGGCACCGCCCACGTTGATTTCACTCTCTGTATGTTTTCCATAGTGGTTGACCACTTCATTCATGTCAATGATATGTGTGTGCTGCCCGATATAGCCGATATCGCTCCTAAAGGTGCTTGCATCGCCATTTAAGTTGATGGTCGTATCGGAATAGATATCTCCTTTTCCGAGATAAATCTGTACCAGCTCGATACGGGCGTTTTTTTCACATTCTCCCTCAATCTGATTGTACACAAGGGAATTTTCTGCTGTGTGCTGCAGCTGCACCAGACGCACCCGTGCATGTTCTTCCACCGAAAGGCTTGTCCTTACGGCAAGTTTTTCCTCTGTCTGATAATCCATAAACACGGTCACCTGCTTACCTGCCGGTGCTATGATATGGATCTTTTTGCTGCTGTATCTTCCCTCTCCGGTAATAGAAAAGCGTACCTCTTCGGTGCTTCCCGCTGTCACGGTTTCCTCCGGAAGTTCTGTTGTATGTTCTTTGTCCCACGGAAGCTTGGTCTCGTTGACATGTAACCAATACCAGGTCTTCGATGGAAGTTTATTGATTGTCATTTCTGTCATTGTTCTCCTCCTAACCTATGCTTCCCTTCATCTCCAGCCGGATCAGGTTGTTCATCTCAACCGCGTACTCAACCGGAAGTTCCTTGGATACGTTGTCTGCAAATCCGCTGACTAAAAGTGCCCGGGCATCTTCTTCCGTCATGCCTCGTGACATCAGATAAAAGACGGCATCGTCGCTGATGCTTCCGATCTTTGCCTCATGTCCCACAGCTGCGTCTTTGGTACGGATGTCCATGGCCGGAATCGTATCCGAACGCGACTCGGAATCAAGCATCAGGGACTGACAGGATACTGCTGATTTTGATCCTTTGGCATCCTTTGCCACAACCACGCTGCTTCGGAAGGTACTGATTCCGCCGTCCTTGCTGATGGAACGGGTATTCATATAGGAGCTGGTGTTTGGTGCTGCGTGTACCACTTTGGCACCGGTATCCAGATTCTGTCCGTGTCCGGCGAATGTGACACCGGTGAATTCCATTTTGGCACCCTCCCCCTTTAAAACGCTCATCGGATACAGGCAGCCCACATGGGAGCCAAACGATCCGGAAACCCACTCGATCGTTCCACCTTCCTCAACGGAGGCACGCTTGGTATTCAGGTTGTACATATTCTTGGACCAGTTCTCGATGGTGGAATAACGAAGCTTTGCATTTTTTTTGACGAACAGCTCCACGCAGCCTGCATGCAGGTTTGCTACGTTATATTTCGGAGCGGAACATCCCTCGATGAAATGAAGGCTTGCGCCCTCGTCCACGATGATCAGTGTATGCTCAAACTGACCGGCTCCTTTTGCATTCAACCGGAAATAAGACTGCAGCGGAATGGACACATGCACGCCCTTTGGCACATAGACGAACGAACCACCGGACCATACGGCTCCGTGCAGTGCTGCAAACTTATGGTCATGTGGGGTGACAAGTTTCATGAAATACTTGTGTACCATGTCCGCATATTCTCCTTTTAAGGCACTTTCCATATCGGTGTAGACAACGCCCTGTGCGGCAACCTCGTCTTTGACATTGTGATATACCAGCTCGGAATCGTACTGGGCACCGACACCGGCTAAGGATTTCCGCTCGGCCTGCGGGATTCCCAGACGCTCAAATGTCTCTTTGATGTCTTCCGGCACATCCTTCCAGGATGCCTGCATTTTGGAATGTGGACGGACATAGGTGGCAATGTGATCCATGTCCAGTCCCTCAATTGACGGTCCCCAGTCCGGAACCGGCATCTCATTGTAAATCTGTAAGGACTCCAGGCGGAACTGCTGCATCCATGCCGGATCGCCCTTTTCTTTGGAAAGCTGCTCCACGATCTGTGGGGTCAGACCTTCTTTCATTCTGTATGCATCTTTTTCCTCATCGCGGATATCATAGATGCTGCGGTCGATATCTTCTACCTGACTCTTTTCTCTCATTTCGCACGCACCTTTCTTACTGTTCAAATTCCTCAAAACCGTTTTCGTTGATCTCATCTACTAAGGAAGCATCTCCGTTTTTCACAACTTTTCCTTCATCCATAACGTGGGTGACATCCACATGCAATGACTCTAAGATTCGTGTGCTATGGGTGATAATCAGAAGGCTTCCTTTGCATTTTTCTTTGTAAAGCTGGATTCCTTTGGATACGGTACGGACAGCATCCACATCCAGTCCGGAGTCGGTCTCGTCAAGGATTGCAAGCTTTGGCTCTAACATAAGCATCTGCAGAATTTCTGCTTTTTTCTTTTCACCACCGGAGAAGCCGACATTTAAATCACGTTCTGCATAGGACTCGTCCATGGAAAGAAGTTTCATGGTCTCGGTCAGTTTTTTCTTGAAATCCCACAGACGGACACGCTTTCCGGTCTTCTGCTCGAGTGCATTACGGATAAATGCGCTCAATGTCACCCCCGGAACTTCCAGCGGATTCTGGAAGGAGAGGAAGATTCCCTTTTTGGCACGCTCATTCACCGGCATCTCTGTGATGTCCTCTCCATCAAAGAAAATCTGTCCGGATGTGATTGCATATTTCGGATGCCCGGTGATGGCATAGCCCAGGGTGGATTTTCCGGTTCCGTTCGGTCCCATCAGAACATGCACTTCGTCTTTTCCAACTTCTAAATTTACTCCGTGTAATATTTCTTTATCTTCAACGTTTACGTGCAGATCTTTGATCTCTAATAAGTTTTTTTCAGACATTTGTATTTCCTCCATATAAAACATGTTGTTTAACTTTCACAGGAATGCGTCTTCTGTGAAATCATATCCTCAAGGGTATGCTTCTCAAGGTAATCATTGATCACAGCTTCCAGTCCCTGCCAGAACGGAAGTGTGGTACACTCTGCGGTGCTCTCGCACTTTTTCCCACCTTCACACAGGCACGCGACCGGAGCTAAATTTCCTTCGATCAGTTGAAGGATCTCAATTACTTTATATTCCAACGGTTGTTTGATCAGACGGTAACCGCCACCCTTTCCGCTGGCACTCTCAAGCATCTTCCCTTTTGTCAGTATGGTCATAATACTTTCAAGATATTTCAGGGAAATGCCCTGCCTTGTGGCAATTTCTTTGACCGGAATGAATTCCCCGGAATTGTGCTGCGCAAGATCGACCATCACACGCAGTGCATATCTGCTTTTTGCGGATATCATCATATCGTTTTACCACCTCGTTTCATGAAATACGACCGCAGCGTATTCCGTGAGTTCTACGGTGTGATTATAAGCCTACTCCCCTACTATGTAAATAGGGAAATGTGGAAAATCATGTTTTTCTTCCAGTACAAATTGCTGTTTAACTGCGTGGTCTGGGATCTTTTGTTTTTCAGAGGGACGGATTTGCGGTGGATTGTTCTAAATATAAGTTTTTTCGATGCGACGGAAGAAGGGGGACATTCTCTTTCTCCAGAAAAATTTACAAGTCAGCGCCGATGTTGATTTCAGGTTAATTTGACAAAG